>BNJT01001950.1_pt1 | contig 29233 bp, 43 predicted proteins | sample 8540491 | NCBI WGS metagenome assembly BNJT01 (sample SAMD00202455, study PRJDB9452) | human saliva metagenome | host: Homo sapiens | reverse complement strand
AAGCCTCACCCCCAACTTCCTTCTCCTACAGAGGGGAGTGCTGGGAACCGTTTGTAGGAATGACTAAAAAGCCTCACCCCTCAACCCCTCTCCTGCAGAGGGGGAGTGCTAGTAATAATTTGCTAAAGAATAACTAAACAGCTTTTCCAACCAATAGGGGTATCTCGCTATCTACTCCCCCTCTCTGTAGGAGAGGGGCTGAGAGGTGAGGCCTAAAACTCCACCGTCACCCTACCATTTATCTGTCGCCCCGTGAGATAGTTTGGAACAGCATACTGCTGTCCAGCAATGTCTGTCACCCAATAGTAAGAGTTGACGTTATTGATACCAAAGAGGTTCAAACAGTCCAAACCGAGCCAAATATTCTTAAAGATAGTATTACGACGGCCATCGTTGTTGTCTAATAGGCGGTAGCTCATACCGATGTCGGCACGCTTGTAAGCGGGTGCACGGAAGGTGTTATTCTCCAATTCCTTGTGTGGAGCAGAGAATGGAAGACCATCTGCGTATGCTAATTTCAGCGACATACGCCAACGTGTTGTACCTGGGAAGAAATCTGTGAAATAAAGGTTGAGCGCATAACGCTGGTCGGTTGGGAGCGGAATACTCTTACCATTCAACTTCATACTCGTGTTCATCACACTCAGCGTCAGCCATGAGTCAGCACCCGGAACGAACTCACCAAAGAGTTTAAGGTCGAGACCCGTTGCGTGTCCTGTGGCTGTATTCTCACCATAATACGTCACCTTTCACATTGTCAACTGAGTAAGGAACGAGGCGAGAGAGCCTTATAATAAGCCTCCGCAGTGAACTTAAACGGACGACCTAACATCTCAAAGCGATAGGTCATGCCTGCCAATGCGTGGATAGACTGCTGTGCACGAATCTTCTGATTGAGCGTTGCGTAGGTGACACCATTGACGATTGACGTGTCGCGAAGCTCCTTATAGAACGGTGCCTGATAGTAGATACCACCTGCAATGCGGAAACTAAGATTGCGGTTTCTGCCCGGTGTGATTGTCAGCGATGCACGTGGAGAGAATAGGCTCTCACCGTTGAAGTCCCAATGCGCAAAGCGTACGCCATAATTCAGTGTGAAAAGCGTTGGCACAGAGTCACGAGTCTGGAAGTTCCATGTGTCCTGCAAGTAGCTTTCAAAGCGTTTTCGCCTTGAGTTCGTTGCGAGCCCAGAGCGAGTAAATCATCTTCAAGTCACGACCCGTATGAGGGACGTTATAACCCGCAGAATCACGATATTCGTATTCGGCAGAGTTCTCCTTGATGTTCTCAAGCTTATAGGTCACTGCGCCCTCAATCTTATGTTTGCCTGCACGATGCTGCATCATCAGCTTCAAACTCTTCACGTCAGCGTTGAGGTAGTCGCGAGAATGCTGCATATACGTACCCACACCGAGGTTTTCAGACGTCTCAGTCTGTGTCAGCCAGTACTGTCCTTGAATGTCATAACGCTCCTGCTCCTTCGTTGTGAAAGCCGATGCGAGGAGGGAGAGGTCGGTGCGTGAACTCAAATGGCGTGTGATAGCCAACGAACCGAAGAAGGTGCGGAAGAGGTCTTTCTCCTGTCCATCGAAGTAAACACGGAACTTCTTCACGTTCTGCAGCGTTCCGAAGTTTGTCTCACGGTCTTCTGGCTCGAAGTTATAGCGGTTTTCAGAGATGTTACCGATGAAATCTATCTGCCAACGTTTGTTGGGTTGCCATGAGAGATAAGTCTGATAATCAAGGAATGACGGACGATATTCGCCCTTTGTCTGGAGTGAACCAAGGAGGTAACGATTGGTTTTATAACGCACACCATTGGTCCATGTCAACTTCTTTCGTAGCTAATCCGAGGTAGGCACTGGCACCTAAAGAGAGAGGCTGAGATGGAGGCTTCCGTCTTCTTCGGACGCTTTATAGGTGATGTCCAAAGCCGAACTCATCTTGTCACCATATTTCGCTTCGAATCCACCGGTTGAGAAACCAACACCCTCAACCATGTCGGGATTGATGACAGAGAGTCCTTCTTGCTGTCCGCTTCGCACAAGGAAGGGGACGGAATACTTCTATATTATTGATATAGACAGAGTTTTCGTCGAATGTTCCACCACGAACGTTATATTGTGAAGATAGCTCCGAGTGGGTTGAAACACCCGCCTGAGTCTGTACCATTTCTTCGACAGCATTGCCCGAAGTCGATGGGTCCTTGTTTAGTTTTTTTGAATATCCAATTCTTCTGTTGTTCCGTGCTGTTTGGCTTTGCCCTGCACTACAACCTCCTCAATGCGTTGTCGTCAGCAAGCTGGATGAGTAGTGTCTGCTTTCCTTTGGACGCACAAGAACCCTCGTCTTGGTCTTGTAGCCAATCATTGAGAGCGCACCTTCACAGAGTCTTCACTCTGCAACTGCATATTGAACTCGCCTTTTAGGTTGGTCATCGACAGTTTTTCCTTGCGTAACCACCATGACAGGAAAGCTCAATTCAATAGGGGTTGCCATCCTTGTCGGAAACCTTACCTTGAAGGGTGAACGATTGTGCAAATACTAACTGGGCTGTCAGCATGAACAATAGTAGTAATATGTATTTCTGAATATTCTTACGTTTCATACATTATATAACGTTGGTGATTTTTGTTTTTATTGTCTTTCCCAGTTACTTAGAATAGAAAGACTTGTTGCAAAAGCTGTTCTCGAACATTCAGCGAGAAAGTAATTGCAATTATTGGTCTTATTTATATATTGTTATTTGTTTTATAAAAGATATTTTATATCTTTGTGACGAACAATTTATGACCATTTAAAATATTATGAAGAAGCTTATTTTATTTACCTTTGTGTTTTTTTAGGACTGTTACTTACAGCCTTTTGTTCTTTATGTTTGGAATCAGGAACGTACGTCTTTAAAAATGGGAAGATGTACAAGCGTATAATGCTGATAAGATACCTGTCGAGCCAAAAAGATTTCCGAAATGACTTTGAAGAGATGTTTAACGTCATCAAAGACAAGTATGCATATAAAAGATACAGAAGCATTTAAACCTCGACTCAATTCATACCGCCTGCCTTCAACGTCTTGACACAATGCAGTCGAAAGGTGGCTTATTCATTGTTGATAAAGGAACTTTTTAGTAGCCTGAAATGTGCTCACGCTAAATAATGTATCCATAGAGGAACCTTGGTTTATACAAGGTGCAAATATCACAGTGATTGATGATCGGGTGTTTGTTGACAAACCTTCTGACTTCGCTGTAAAGGCAGGTTTGCTGGATAAAGACGAGGTTGTGGCGGTAGACGGGGTGCCAGTGAATAAATGGGTAACTGATTACACCAAGTATGTTTCGGCTTTCTACAGATGCCGACCGTTACTAGAGCGGCAAAGAGTATATTATGTAGCTATACGGATTCGGTGAAGAGACTGGACGTTATCCGACAAGGCAAACCTCTAACGCTCACCGTTCATCTGCAATCTCAGTATATCCCTACAAAGGATAAAGAGCAAGACGTGACATGGAAGAAACTTTCTTCAAAGGTTGGATATATAGATGTGAGAAGTATGTTGGATGGAGTTGACAAGCAGTTCAGCAAAGCTTTTGTGTCTTTAAACCGCCTACCATTCCTTATAGTGGATATTCGTAATAACGGCGGAGGGAGTAGTAGTGTCGGAGATTTCATAGCACAGCACCTAATAAAAGGCAAACGAACTATTTGGGACGGCACAACATTGTCGCCTTCTCCAGATAGTTATAAAGGGTAAGGTGATTATTCTTTCGGGACTTGTTACGGTTTCTGCTGCTGAGAGCTTCCTGATAACAATGAAAGAAAGTGGTGATGCTATCGTTGTGGGTACGCCTTCTGCGGGTGATACTGGTGGTAATCCTCGTTTGTTTAAGACCACGTACGGAATGTACTACTGGGTTCCAATCGGTCATCCTTTTAAATATTCTCCTAAGGGATTCCCATTAGAAGGCGCAGGTATTAAGCCCCACCACCTTGTGCCAATGAAGGTCGATGACTTCCTAACGGGGAAAGACACTCAACTTTCTTATGCTGAGGAACTTACTCACAAAAATGTGATAAGCGTTTCATTACGAACTAACTTGCGACAATGAATCGAAATCTTATGGTTTCAAATGTCGTATGAAACAATAGGTAAAAGCCCTGCAACAAAAGATTGTGGGACTTTTATAGAGAAAAAGAGGATGTGTTTTCTTACACATCCTCTTTATTATTTATCATCTTAATCTTGCTTTTTTAGCCCAAGTACTTCATGAGTACGCGTGCATTTCCGCTCTCACGAATCTTCTCGATAGCCTTCTCACGAATCTGGCGAACACGCTCACGGGTAAGACCCATCTCTGTTCCAATCTCCTCCAAACCCTTCTCTTGGCAACCGATACCGAAACACTCGGTGACAATCTTTATCTCACGATCCTTCAAAGTGTTCTGAAGAACAGCACGGAGATCGTCTGACATTGACTCGAAATCAACGCCACGGTCGGTACGAGAGTCATCACCTGAAGACAGCATATCGCTCATTGAGTTGTCGTCGTCATCGCTAAATGGCGCGTCGATACTCATGTGATGGTTGTCTGCACTCTGACTCTGACGGATGCGAGCCTCATCGATACCAGTCAGTTCTGCCAACTCATGGATAGATGGACGACGGTTGTGCTTCTGTACAAACTCGTTCGTTACCTGATTGATCTTTTGAGATAGCGCCCACCTGATTCAGTGGAAGACGCACGATACGGCTCTGCTCAGCGATAGCTTGCAGAATACTTTGACGAATCCACCAAACGGCGTATGAGATAAACTTAAAACCACGAGTCTCATCGAATTTCTCTGCTGCCTTTACCAAACCAATGTTTCCCTCGTCGATAAGGTCGGTCAGAGAGAGACCTTGGTGCTGATACTGTTTAGCCACAGAAACGACGAAACGGAGGTTAGCCTTAATCAGTTTTCTCCTTCGCACGCTCGCCCTTGCGACCGCCTTTTGTGGATTTCCTGCGCCAGCTCAATCTCTTCGTCAACGGTAATCATCGGCTCACGACCAATCTCAACGAGATACTTATCCAGTGCCTCACTTGATCGGTTGGTGATACTTTTTGAAATCTTAAGTTGTCTCATGAATTGTTTACTATTTCCTCCTAAAAATATAGCTAATTTCCGTTATCCAAAATTGATACGGCTTGCAAAGGTACATATAATTATGTGAATAACCAAATTTAGATGCGTTTGGTTGTGTATTTTTATGTTTTTTTATACAATTATACATTGCATGAGGCTATTTTTGTAGATAAAAATCAATGTGTTGTGCGTTAAATCTGTCCTCTTGTAGGTAAATAAACAGTGCCTTGTAATGAATTATGACATAAAAGAAAGACTCTTTTTGCTCTCTTTAATTGATGTGCGGACGCTCCGCACATGTGGTGCGGATGCTTTGCACAGATGGTGCTAAGCATTAGCACGAAGTTAATATAGGTGTGTGTTCTGTTTTGTCAATACTTGTCAATAGGATTCATAAGCATATAAAAGGAAGTAAGAAGGGATTTTTGCGTGAGAGGAGGAAATGAAAAGGTGGTGTTAGGATTGCCTACACCACCTTTATATCTTATAAATATGCTAAGATTATTTCCAATTCTTCTGCACTAACTTCGTCACAGAGTTGATGGTTATATCCACGCCCATCCTATTCGCTTTTATCTTCGAGCTGTATTCGGTAGGCCAACCACTTTTAAGGAGTTGAAAGTTAGTAGTTCCGTTGATATCCATTGTTGCCATACCAATTTCCTTCATTCTGTCCCAGTGGGCCTCAAGCTGTGCTATCATCAGCTCAAGGTTTTCGTCAGCACCGACTCCCTTCATCTTGTCAATGATGAAAGCTTTCACCTCGAGCTTCGGTCATATTATTGCTAATCTTCTCAACAATGTTCGTCGTTATCCCTTCTTGGTAAGCGTGTAGGTAACGTTAGCCTTGATATCCTTTATATATCTATCCTCTGTGTAACCAGTCTTCAGAGACTTACCGAAGAGATAGAAGAAGGTGTTATTATTGATATTGGCAATCAGAACGTCTTTGGCAACCTCTTTTTGTTATACTCATCATAGCCTTCATCTTCGGCATACTTTTCTCTACGTTCGGATTGTTATTGTAGAGAGTCGAGTTCTGTGAGTGCAAACTTCCAAGCCTTGCGCTGCACCTCGTCATAGTTTAAGATGTCAGTAATCTTTCCGTTTGCGTCTGCTCTTAGGAAGCATAGGGACATTGTTAAGGCTTTGAATAATCATATCTCCCGTCTGTGTTAGGAACGACTGATCTCCGTCTACCGCTATATCTTTTGGTCAGTATTTCGATAATATACCCATCACGGAGAATCTCTTGTACGGTTATCTTCGTCTGTCTGGTTACCTTTACCGCTTTAGAACCAGCCGCAGTAGACTTTCCTTCAATCTCTGTCACGGTTTCATAGACTGCCTTCTCGCCTTTCTGAAACTTTGCTTTGATTAAGGTTTGAGCGTTCAAAGCTGTTACTGCGAGGGTGAAGGCAAGGGTAATAAATAGTTTCTTCATATCGAAATATCAATTATTTCCAACTATGCTCTACCAATTTAGTAACAGAGGTGATGAACATTTCCATTCCCATCATCTTTGTTTTTCACGTCCGTACTGTATTCAGTAGCCCAACCCGTGTTGAGGAGTTTGGTAGTAGAAGTACCGTCGAGATCCATCTTAGTCATACCCATCTGCTTCATTCTTCCCCAGTTAGCGTCAATCTGTGAGGTCATAGCTTCGTCAGCACCCATCTGTTTCATCTTGTCAATAAAGAAGGCTTTAACGTCGTCTTCGGTCATATTGCCCTTAATCTTACCAATGATATTGAGTGCGTTTGGCTCCTTGTTTACCTCGTAGGTAACAGTGGTTTTGATGCCTTGCATATTCATATCTTCTTTGTAACCCGTCTTGAGTGTCTTACCAAAAAGGATAAAAGAAAGTATTGTTTTTCAGCAGACTCGATGAAAGATTCTTTGGTGAGTAGGCTGTTGACAGACATAGCCATCTTATACTTAGGCAGTGTCTTCTCCATTTCAGGTTTGGCTTTATAGAGCGAGTCAATGGATGCCATTGCTAACTTGCTAACCTTTGTTTGGACTTCAGTGTAGTTCAAGAGGTCCTTCACCTTTCCGTTAGCATCTGTCTTTAAGAGCATTGGTACATTGCTGAGGTATTGGTTCAGCATGTTTCCTGTCTGCTGTGCAACCTCCTGACTGCCTTCCATCTTGATATTGGTTGTCATCATTTCAATGACGTAACCATCTGCAGTAGCATCTTTTACGGTAATCTTTGTTTGGCTGTTTGTCTTTATGCTTTCAGAGTTTCCAGCCATCGGAACACTGACTTTAATATTAGCTACGCTCTCATAGGTAGCTTGGTCGCCTTTTTGGAAGTTAGCCTTGATTAAGGTCTGGGCGTTCAACGCTGTTACAGCGAGGAGTAAAACGAAAAGTAAAAAGTGATTTTTTTCATAAGGCAAATATTATTTAATTAGTATTTTAGGCTTAAGAATAAAAGATTAACGGCTCCAGAATATATAAGCATTCGTTGTTAGTCCTGCATTTATAAATATCCTGAGCCGTTAAATCTGTGAGTATTGTTAACTATTAATATGATCTTGCGATGAGGACACGATACTTAGCAGGTTTGCCGCTTACCATGTCAACGCCCGGTGTCTGCTCGAACATATAAGGGACACAACGGATGGTTGCCTGCGTGTCTTCCTTAATCTTCGCCTCAGTCTCCTCAGTACCATCCCAGTGGCAGAGGAAGAAACCACCGTCCTTCACCTTCTCCTTGAACTCCTCATAGTTCTCGCACTCATAGATATGAGCATCACGGAAGTCCTTAGCCTTCTTGAAGATGTTGTCCTGAATCTCGTCGAGAAGGTTCTTGATGCGCTCAACAATACCGTCAAAGCTTACGCTCTCCTTCTCTAATGTGTCACGACGCATCACCTCGATTGTGTTGTTCTCCAAGTCACGACCACCCATAGCGAGGCGTACTGGCACACCCTTCAACTCGTATTCAGCGAACTTAAAAGCCCGGACGCTTGTTGTCGGCATCATCATACTTAACAGTGATTCCCAACGCACGGAGCTGATCAATCACTGGCTGCAACTTGTCTGTGAGTTCCTTCAACTGCTCCTCACCCTTGAAGATTGGTACGATAACCACCTGAATAGGGGCAATCTTTGGAGGAAGTACAAGACCGTTATCGTCAGAGTGGGTCATGATGAGCGCACCGATCAATCGGGTACTAACACCCCAAGAGGTAGCCCATACATACTCTGGCTTGTTCTCCTTATTAAGGAAGGTAACGTCGAATGACTTTGCGAAGTTCTGACCCTAAGAAGTGAGAAGTACCACTCTGGAGAGCCTTACCGTCCTGCATCATCGACTCCAATCGTATAGGGTATCCAACGCACCAGCGAAACGTTCAGTCTCACTCTTCACACCCTGTACGACTGGTACAGCGAGCCACTTCTCAGCGAAGTCAGCGTAAACACGCAACATGGTCTGTGCCTCCTTCTCAGACTCCTCACGTGTAGCGTGAGCGGTGTGACCCTCCTGCCAGAGGAACTCCAGACGTGCGGAGGAAAGGACGAGTACGCATCTCCCAACGCATAACATTACACCACTGGTTGCACATTAATGGCAGATCGCGCCAAGAGTGAATCCAGTTTTTATAAGTGTTCCAGATGATGGTCTCACTGGTAGGACGGATAATCAGTTCCTCCTCCAGTCTTGCGTTAGGGTCAACCTCAACAGCATTGCCATCCTCTGTAGCCTTCAAACGATAGTGAGTAACCACAGCACACTCCTTGGCAAATCCCTTTACGTGCTCAGCCTCACGAGAGAGAGGAGCTCTTAGGAATCAGCATTGGGAAGTAAGCATTCTGCACACCTGTCTCCTTAAACATCTTGTCAAGCTGTGCCTGAATCTTCTCCCAGATAGCATAGCCGTATGGCTTAATAACCATACAACCACGTACGGCAGACTGCTCAATCAAGTCTGCCTTTATTACTCAAAGTCATTGTACCACTGAGAGTAGTTGTCTGCTCTCTTGGTCATCTCTTTTAGTTCTTTTGCCATAAATATATTATTCTATTTTTTATTTTGCACCTTTAGGGGATTTCCCATGCTATTATAGGCATTTCCCTTTTGCGAGTATATTCCGAAACACTAACTTTTGCACACAGATACAGCTGAGAAGCGAAGACGAAATAATCTAATTCCCACTTGCTAATACCAGCCTATCCTTTGCAAAAAGAATGCAAATGAGTGCAAATGAAACTTGCTTCGATTTGCCGAGTTAGCTTTATTTTTTGCAAAAATACAAAAATGTTGGCAATGCGTGCCCAATGGCATATATTTGTTTAACTTTGCACGAATTAAAATGAATTAAGGTGCGGCTGTAAGCCAAGCCAAAAGGTAAAAGATATTAATCAATTAATACGTTTGATTATGAAGAATATGAAAATGATAGCAGCAGGAATGTGTTTCCTCACTGTTGTAAGTTGTCAGACAAAGCAAGGTTCAGGTGCATTAATCGGTGGCGGTGCTGGTGCAGCATTAGGGTGGCATCGTCGGTCAGATTATAGGTCGTAATGGTAAGAGCACAGCCATTGGTGCCGCTATTGGTGGTGCTGTAGGTGCTGGTGCTGGTGCCCTCATCGGTCGTCACATGGACAAGGTAGCACGCGAGGCAGCACAGCAGTTGCCAAACGCACGTGTCGACAAGGTGACAGATGCTAATGGTTTAGACTGTGTGAAGGTTACCTTCGACTCTGGTATCCTCTTCCCATTGAACGGTTCAAACCTCAGCGCATCTGCAAAGAACGACCTCACAAAGTTCGCTTCTTTGATGCAGCGTAACTCTACTTGTGACGTAGCTATTCAGGGTTACACCGATGCTTCTGGTAATGATAATATCAACCTCCCATTGTCACAGCGTCGTGCTGATGCGGTATCATCTTACCTCAAGAACCGTGGCGTAAGCAGTCGTCAGATTCGTTCAGTACAGGGCTTTGGTAGTGCAAACCCTATCGAGAACAAGACTGTTAGTCAGGCGAACCGCCGTGTAGAGGTTTATCTCTATGCTTCCATCTGAGATGATTCGTCAGGCAAACAACGGTTCATTGTAATCCATTTGAAACATTGGGACTTGCGTCTCGTAAGCCCCAACAAACTTTGCAAAAATATATACTCAACAAAGGATATTGCTTCGGCAGTATCCTTTTTCGTGTTGACAGAGTTAACGAGTGGACAAGTTAACGAGTTAATAGCGATAGGGAAACAGAGACAGAGTATTAGAAGACAAGGTAACGGAAGAACGTTGTTTGACCTTTGAACTTTGAGGTTTGAACTTTGAACTTTATGATATGAACCATTAATGACTACGAATTTCTCTAATTACGCGAAGCCTTTATTGCAAAAGTACTTCGTATCATGCGTAGTCGGTGGAAATCATAAAGTTCAAAGTTCAAACCTCAAAGTTCAAAAGGTAAAAACTACTATCACTCCTAAGTTTGGAAGGGTCTTATACTTTTCATTTTTCTTAGGAATAATATTGAAGTGATAGACGGCATGTAGCATCACGTAGCGGGGGAATAACATTACTGTAAGTTTCTGTGATTCCTTGTGCATTCATCGTCCGTGTGACATTATTCAGCTGACCAAGAATGTCAAGCCATCAAGCAATAAGGTAAGTTGTCCTTTGAAGAATGATCGTGAGAGACAGGGCATTCCACACCAAATCATCGCTATTCATCGACTTATCTAAATAACCTCGGCGACTGTACATTGTCAGGTCAGTCCCAAGTCGGAAATCCCATGGCAACTGTAATTGTGCTGTTAATCCGTAATTGAAATCACTCACATTAAAAGCCTCAAAGTCTTCACGAGTGCCATCGACATGTGTCCAGTTTCCTTTACTAATGAAACCAATGGAAGATTGTCCAAGCCTATAGTTCAGCTGTAAATCACCAATGTAGTTTAACGATTCTACTATGCTCCTATTAGCAGCAGACGTGCCTGCCAAACCAATAAGGTCGACACTCTTCTCATATCTTAACCCAGCCATAGCTTTAAAAATCCAACTTGCGATTTTTTTGGTCAATGGTCCAGCACCACCTAAAGCAAGCTGACCTCGCCAATTACCATTCACATTGTCTGGTCTGAATGTTCAGCTTTCCTGTAGCCTTGTCGTAGGTATAGCCCATAGCAATAGCGTTAACAGTGGGGATATATTGAGCCTCTATTAACCACATCAGACCTTTTTTTCGGATATATACGTAGGAAGTGTGAGATAAGTTCGTGCTTATAGGATGGTTTCAAGTTGGTATTACCCATTGTTACGTTTAATGGATCGGTGGTATTGAGGATGTTTACAAACAGGTTCATGTCTGGAGCTTGCCCGTTCACATGATATTGAAGCATGAATTCATATTTGTGATCAGTACTACGCCATTTGATGAACGTACTATACATATTGTAAAGTATAGAACGTTTCGTAAAAGTCGTATCTACATTTCCACTATGATAATGCATCGTCCGTGAAAGCAGCGATAAATTAGGTACAAGCTGTGCCCACCACTCCGACTTCGTCGTTTTCTTATTCCATACAAGAAAGGCACCGAGGGTATGGGTATTATCCGTCTGCCTGCTGTCATAACTATTATGAATATCCATTACTCTGTTATAAGCATCCATAGAAGGAAGTATTCCAAGCTCGTGCTCTGAATTAATTCCCCAATCTGCTAACTGGTCAAGACGATAGAGTGAAGAATATCGGTTTGAGGTAGTCCGATTGTATTTATAACTAAAGTCGAAGAACAAGCCTCGCTTTACTAAATAGCTGTAAGTCACCTTACCTGTCATGCTATAGCCGTGGTCGGGGCGGTTATTGAAATATCGGTTGCGGAAGTCTGTATTACTTTGCTGACCGTTGGTATAATAATCAATGCGGTTACGGTCAAAGCTATTCTCAGTAGCATGTCTCAAAGAAGCGTCAGCATAAAGGGTGATATGGTCGGGAGAATGCTTGAACTTAATTAACGACTCCATCGAAACCGAACCTTCTAAAGAATGTCCAATTGATAATCCATTGCGAAGATTTCTGTTAATAGCTGTAAGAATCAGCTCCCTGCCTATCATTGGTGTGTACAAACTATCCAACTGTGCCTTTGAGAAAGACGCAAAACTACGATTAAGCGTCAGCGAAGAATATCCGCTTTTATTGTTATAATATTGGTAGTTAAAACGTGGCTTGATATTCAAGTTGGCATTTTTAAACTCAAAATAGAACTGATGATCGGTGGAGAGAGTAAAATTGTGATTTCTATTATTAGCTACCATACGGTCGTATGTATCTCCGTTAGCAAGGAAATTTGTACGATTAGTGTTATTCACTATCGTGTTGTCAGCATGCTTAACCTGTGCATTTCCACTAAGTTTATACTTACCACTGCGTGCATCTATATTATAGTCAAGACCTCCCTAACTGTTGCTGTGTCAACCCACCAAAAAGATCAGAAGGCGACCAGTTGTCATTCTCACCCAGGCTTACGGTCGTCATTTAGATTGTTCATATTTCCATAGACAGCCAAACGGGAGTGATCGAGTAAACCGCATAGCAAACAGACGAGCCAAGTAGCGTTCCTTTGTTCCTCCACCAGTTTCCACATTACCTACCCATCCAATGTTGTATTGCTTTTTCAGTTGAACATCCATCACGTATTTCTTGTCTCCTGCCACCTCTTGCCCGAGAAAACGACTATTTTCACCAAGACGGTCATACACCTTTACTTGGTTTACCATATAAGTGAGGCAGATTTTCAAACATAACAGTATTATCTCCACGGAAAAAAATCTTTTCCATTGAGAAGCAAACTCTCAATAAACTTACCATTAACATATATGCGTCCATCCTTGCTTAGTTCAGCACCAGGCAACTGACGAATAAGGGCATCGAGCATAGAGCCTTCACCTAACTGGAATGCATCAGCATTATAAACAATCGTGTCGCCTTTATGATAGAACTTCACCTTTGTAGCCTTAACAACCACCTCATTTAAGTCTACTGTTTTCGGTCGTTTCAGAAAGATGGTACCAACTTCTCTGCTTATCTCTCGCTTGTAAAAAGTGATGCAGTGGTAAGGTTACGTAGGGTAGGTGTATAACCTTCTTCGGTAACACGCAGTATATAATCACCCTCCTTACGTGGAATTTCCACCCAATATTCTGATGTTTCCCATCTTTGTTCACCACTCTCATATTGGGTGAGAGCCTTCTTAGGAAGCAATGATCGAGCTATCTTTTAGCATTTAGTACTTCCACTAAACTTCCAGGGATATCTGCATGAGTTACAAAATCTTGCACTCTGCCTTTAATGGTAATTGTATTGTCTAAGGTTTGTGCTGATATGCAGACAGTAAGGCATAACAAAAATTAAAGCTGTACAAAAGGTTTTCATATTTTATTCTCAATGTTTGATTCTGTATTGTTCACAAGAGGTATGGGGGTAATAGAGATTCCTCTAAATTATCTTTTAGGTAAAAGAAATAACGCTTGCTTGTAGGTTGTAAATCCAGAAGATTCTTTCTAAGATATGTCAAGAAGGTAGAGCATTTTTAGCCATATCCTACGTTTTTGTCTGATTATACTCTACCCAATAATGATTAGAGTTCTTGGATGAAAAAGAACCGAATGGATTTTACAGGCATAAACCGAACTTTTCTATCAGTTTGCCTGCAATTATATTCTCTACAAGAGGTGTATTTCATAATTTAAAACTTGTCTATCAATCGTATTCTTTATATTAACACGCTGCGAATATACAAAATGTTTTTAAACAAGAAAAAATCGTTATGCATTGTTGCTATATCCGCATTGTTTCGTAGTCATTAATAGTTCAAATCATAAAGTTAACTACGAATTACGCGAATAACACGAATTATATTACATGAAACATTAGCGTAATTAGAGAAATTCGTAGTCATTAAAGGTACATATCATAAAAATTCAAAGTTAATAGCTCAAAGTTCAAAGGATTTTTACGCAGCAGGGCAAAAGAAATATGTTGACAAAACAGTCAATGAAAAGACAGCAAATCAGACTAAAAGCGTATATTTTCGCTACTCTTGTATGTCTTTTGTTATCAAGTGGTTGCAAAGGTACTTTTTCAAAAGGTGCTTAATAAGACTTCAAAAGGGCGTTAGTAAGGGTCTTAAAGGGCATCTTTTTGCAAGCCAAAAAGGGCGTTAATTGAAAGCCAATTAACGCCCTTTTTATTTTTCAGCCTTTGATTTTTCTTTACAAAATAGAGTAGCGGATGCGATAGGAGAAACAAAGTGAAGAGCGATATACACGCAACTCATCAACTTCTCACAAGGGGAACCTCGCTAATCACTCCCCTCCCTTTGGGGGAAGAGCAGGGGAGGGGTTTTCTATGTGTGCGTCTCTCTTTCGCATTTCACTCCCCTCTCCAATCGGAGAGGGGCTGAAATGAGGCTTTTTTTATTGCCTCTTTTTGCATATTAAACCCAGCGCAAATACCCATACCATTCCGCACGTTGCTGTAAGTAGTACGGATGTTAGAGAGACCTGCTTGGGCAAGAGAGTTGTTTGAAACATCGTTCAACGCCTGCAAGAAACGATAGTAAGCAGGGGTGATATGATAGAGTTCCACCTCCACACCTTCCTCGATATTATACAATCTCTTCAACTCCTTCGCTGCCTTATCAGACATATTTGCGGCACGCACAAACGGGCTCAATGTTCAGATGAAGGGTATAGGTCTTGCCGTTGATAGTAGCATCATCAAAGATATAGAAGTTCTGATAGAAGTCACTACTGAAGTCGAAATCGTCGTCTATATCAGACAGTGGATTCAGCAATGGTTCACTTGCCGTAGTAATAGGCACATAGAAGTTATCGTACTGATATTCGATAGAGGTGCTATCCCATTGTTGATATTTGCTCGTCTCTAAATATTCGTCGTAATCATAGTAGACTCTTACTACCTGCATTTCTCCTCCCATATTACGGTAGCAAGCCACATGAAAAATTGCCAACATCTTCCTTCTCACACATACAGCATAGTAGTCGTGTGTCTCAGCAGGGTCGGTGAAGGTTGCTTGCAGCTGTAGGGAAGTCTTTTACACTTGACGAAGGGTCTTCCTTCATACGCACCATGCGCGTCGCAAGGTGGCTTATACCAATGGCTTGTGGAATCTCTGTAGATGCCTCAACAGCCTCTAAAGCCCTGCTGCTTCAACACGCAACTGCACTTTTGTCGCCTGCTTTCTGCTTTCCCACAACACGATAGCGGCCATTGCCTAAGGCTGTCAGCGGCATGGTTTGTCCGTTCAACTGATAGCTGATAGCTGCATCGTCAATTAGCACATTCTTTTGTGTTGCGTTATATTGTTTTCAAAGGTATGCTGCGTGACACTGTGATATAAGTGGTGTCAGCAGTAGAAGGCATACAATAGACAACCAACTTTGCCTTTTGCCTCAGGCAGGTTGCTGACGTTAAATTCATCCTTGCAACTCATTACCGATAGGGCAAGGAAGAGAAAAAAATAATATCTTTTTTCATACTCAGGCTTAGAATTTAAATGTATAACTGAACGATGGGATAACAGGGATGAACGCCATGTTCTTTATCTTCATCTGTTTTTTTATCGTCGATTTTTCACACGTACCCACATAGAGTTCAGGTGGCAATAAGCATTATAGAAACTGAGGTTCCAGATGCGCTCATTGCCCTTCTTGGTCGTATGACGGAAGTCAGAGCCGATGTCAAGACGGTGATAAGTTGGCAAGATGATGTTGTTTGGCTTTTCGTAAGCAAAGTTCAAGCCACCGTCACTATTCCAAGTGAAGTTCAAAGGCTTCGGCAGACTGGTCTGGTACGTTTGGCAATCCGATATACTGTGTTGGGATGGTCATGCGGTTACCAGTGCGGAAAGTCCATGCGGCAAAGGCTGAAATCTTCTTTGTGATGTTCCAACGGCCAGTGAAGGTGAACTTATGACGGTTGTCAAACTTATCATAGTACCATCCATCGTAGAAGTCATCAAACTTCTTCTCTGCCCATGAGAGGGTGTAAGAACCATGCAGATTGAGGTTGGATATATTGTAATCAGCATCCAACTCAACACCATACGAGCGGCCTTCGCCCTCCATAACAAAAATAGTCCCAATTGGCTGCTGGCGGCTCCAGTCCTACCCAACTTGAATATTGTAGGATATGACTTGATCGCTTGTAATAAGCCTCTAACGAGAGCAACCAGTGTTTGTTTGGTTTCATATAGGCTCCCGCAGCCACCTGCCATGAGCGCATTGGATGTAGACGAGCTGTCGTTGGCACCCAATAGTCGGTAGGAAGGTCGAGGAAGGAGTTGGCAATCTTATGTACAAACTGGCTCATCAACGTGTAGCTTGCCTTGAAAGAAAGACGGTCGTTAGGCTGGAACTTCATTGCCAGACGTGGACTCAGCGTTGAGAAGGTCTTACCACTAATATGGAAGACATCCGCATTCACACCGCCGTTGAGGCTCCACTTCTCGTTGAGCATCATTTCGTCTTCGGCATAGAAGGTCAGTTGATGTGCCACATTCTTGTTATGACTGTGGCTCGCAATGGTGTCAGTCTTTTGCCATACCTTCGCCCTGATAGCTGTCAAAACGACTGGTGGTCTGTGGCTGGAAGCGGTGATAAGTATAGTCATGACCGAGGCGAGATGTGATGACGTGGGTTTGGACGGAAGTCGAAAGCCGCACGATAGCCAAAGGTCATCAATAGAGGAACGATAGCCATGAGAGGTCAGTGTCAGCTGTTCTTTCTCTCCTGGGCGTGTAAATCTCCACTCATCCGAACTGCTAACCGTTGAGCGATTGTGCGTATAGACGGCTGTGAAGTTAGCAAAGAGCTTCGGTGAGAACTGGTAGTTCCAGTCTAAAGGCAGCATTGAAGTTACCCCAATGGAAACGGTTCTCATAGATGTCGATGTCGTTATAACCACTGCTATTAGTTACTACGCCACTCGTCTTTTGCGTCTAATCGGTCCTCACCAGAGTAGACACTCAGCGACATACGCGAACGGTCGTTGAAGATATTGGTCAGCTTGAAGTTTAAGTCATGGAAGAAATACGACATACTCAACTTGTCTTCATTGTCGCTCTTGCTGTTCATAATCGCAAAGGCAGGACGGGTCAAGAGGTCTAACCAGCTACGACGCAAGCCGAAATTATAGGATGTCTTGCCCTTTCTGATCGGTCCTTCGATATGGAAGGCACCATCAAAGCAGACCGATACGATAGCTGCCATGGGTGTTATAAAGGTCGCCATCAGCCGTACGCACGTCGATGACACTCGACAAACGACCGCCATAGCGTGCTGGGAAACCACTCTTATAGAAGTCGACATTCTTCACTACATCCGCATTGAACGAGGAGAAAAGACCTAAGGTGTGGTTGGTATGATAGAGAGGTGTACCATCGAGGAGGAAGAGGTTTTCGTCGCCATTACCACCATGAACATAGAGACCACTGGCAAGTTCCATACCATCTGACACACCACTTGTACGCTGCAAAGTCTTGATAACGTCAGGACTACTCAACAATGCGTATTCAGTCTTAATATCCTTTGGTGAGGAGAAATCTTACCTGTCTGTGTTTTTCAGCAAAGGCGAGTTAAGGTCGGTTGTCACCACAACCTCATCCAGCTGTGCTTCGTTCTGCAGGATGATGTCATGATTTTGATTGGCAGTAAGTTCTATGGTTTCGACAAGGGTCTTATAGCCCACGTAGCTACATCTGATTTCATGCCGACCTTCGCCTAATGTGAGCGAGAAATGTCCATAGGCATTGGTCATGGTACCTTGTCGTGTGGTGAGGGTCGTAGATAGTTGCGTTGATAAGTGGTTCTCCATTACGGTCTTTCACATATCCACTGAGTGTAAAAACGCTGTCGCGTCTTGTCCTCGTCAATACCCCCGAATTACTCTCTGTACAGGCGCATTACTTTTCAAAGTAGTAGCCTTAGAGTCAATAGCCTTATGCGCGTATAAACCCAAAAGGGCAGAGGCATAAGGTAGCCAATAAGAAATGTTTTGTTCATTAATATATAAATTTTAGCAGGTGCAAAGATAACACTTTTAATTCATAATTTATAATTCACAATTCATAATTATGATTGGAGTAATTCATAATTCATAATTCACAATTCATAATTATGATTGGAGGTAATTCATAATTCATAATTCACAATTCATAATTATGATTACTATTGTAATTCAAAATTCATAATCCATAATTCATAATTATGATTACTATTATAATTTGGGATGAGGGTGTATCAGAATGTAAATATCATTTTTGATGACCTTACAGTTTGACATAATTCATTTTAAAAGACCATTTCTGTACTTGATTTTTGAGTAAAGAAATGGTCTTTTAAATATTCAGTTCTTTTCTGTTGCTCTTGAAGTCAGTATAGAGACATTGCTTGATGCAGCAATCCCTAAGAATGTCGTCAACTATCGTTGTAGCTAACCTTGCTCTTCTCAGAGCTCTTTAATCTTATTTCCGAATAAAGAAGTTTATATCTGTTTTTGGTCTTCAGCAAATTATCAACAAATTAATTTATATTTTATAATACGCTGTGTAATAGTGATTTAGTAATAGTTGTAGGATTTGTTCTCTTGTTTCTGGCAAATTACCAGCAAATTAAATTAAGCCCAACTCGGTATATACTTCATATATCGTTTTTGCTGTTTTTGGATCGAAGAGGTTTAATCCTTCCTACCGAAACAGATTCTTTTTATCAGTCTTGAAATACTTCCTGCCGAAGTGTCCTAACGTTAAACCTGTCTCTAAGCGACCTGTTTGTCAAGGCATCACCTTGAATATACATCAGACAGGCATGGAGATAGCATGACCATAGTTTATCCTCCATAGGAATATAGCTAAACTCCATCTCGGAGAAAAGAGTTACCTTCGTACTCTCTTGGAAAACTTCTATACGAGGTGCTGGAAGATATTGGGCCTCACATGCCAATACCATTCTGTCCCAACCACGACCAAGTTCTTCGCACATTTTCAATCGACGCATGAGAAGAAGCAAGTTTTTCGTTTCGTGACTTCGGAGGGTTATCAATAATACGAAGTACATCTACCAATGGTATACCAGGATTCGTCACCTCAATACGATTGTCAAATATCTCAACCACAGGAGCTGCCCCTGTTATGTATAGGTCTTGATGAATAAGACTATTGGCAATGAGCTTCTCTTACAGATGGTAGTGGGAATTTGCTTGTTGTTGACAGTTGAACAGCATTCACATCCTCGCTGCTTGGTAATAAGGCATTCACATAACGCACGATATTTTCAAAAGCAAACAGCATAGCCTTGTATAAAAGAATCTTCTTTTTGAATCAATAGTCGGTTGATGCCCTTATACTGAACGACACGCATTGCCTTACGTCCTAATCTTGCAAACTCATTCAAGTCCTTTGCAAATAACAAGGCACCCAAGTTCGTTATCGAAAAAATCCATTATCCTCTTCTGGATAATTCCGTCCTCATTCAGATAATGCACTATAGCATTCTTTTCTGTTGGTTGAGGAATCTTCAATAAAGTAAAGTATGCATCCACTTGAGAGCAATCTGATGATATCCTCATATCTTTTGGTCTGTCTTTACACAAACATCTTCAAACTGGGCATGACGTAGCTTTTTCCCAGAGCTGAGCACGGAATACAGGAAACTCATGCAACTTTTTGGTGTAGCTACCACTACGAATATAGTCTATCTTTTTGAAATGAAACTGGTTCATTGAGTGCTTTTATGGATTCTTATCAATTCTACATGCTTTCCCATCTATGTCTGCATCATGGAATTCGAAATCTGCATTCTTGGAAAGAAGGTATCGGAGCCAGTTTTCTAACTCCTGTTCACCTTTCTTTTGCAAGTTGAAGGCGCACATTAGTACCAATAATCTCATGTGTATCATCATCTATGCCCCAAATCATATAAGCATAATCACGATCGTTCAAAAGTCGCACTATTAGCAAGAGCACTAAGGTCCTCACCAACCATTTTTGGTTCACAGTTGTTATGCTTAAACTCAACCCAGCCAACCTCCTTTGGGAGCTTACAGAGTTCTTTTATCAGTATGTCAATATTACCTATCATATTAATTTTATATTATCACTTTACTGGAGCAAAGAATCGTTCCTTATATTTTAAGGATTGTTGATTCGTGATTATTGAATACTGAAATCTTCATATTGCAAATTGTCATAATTTGGATATAAAAATAATTCTTTTTATCCTACTATACAAGTTTTACATAAAAACTGTAAATATTTACATCTTTTTGTTGCATAGATAGCTGAGTAACAAATTATATTATCAAATTGAATGTAAAAGGAGGGGAAGACATAAAGGCTCTTCCGTTAAATGTGTGGACGCTTTTTCGTATTGCTTTAACGTAAGAGTCGAGGTTGCTCATTAAACAAAAATATGGCTAAGACAATCAACATTCTATCCTATTATCATCCTCTTTCATTAATAACCTTTTTCATTTTAAGACTTCGAAAACTTGTAGACAAGAGTTTGAAAAATTATTACATAATTTCAAAGAAAAATATCTATAAATAACGCCAAAAAACACATATAAGAAGTAGGTATGCAATCAACAGAGAATCAAGTAGTTACTAAGTAGTAAAATAAAAGGTGTAATTGGACTTCAAAGGGCGTTAGTAAGAGCTCAAAGGGCACCTTTTGCAAGCCAAAAGGGCGTTAATTGAAAGCCAATTAACGCCCTTTTTATTTTTCAGTCTTTGAATTATCTTTACAATACAGAATGACGGAAGAAGACATAATGACAAAAATACAAAGTGGACTGAATGGCAGAAGAAGACATAATGTACACAAGGATAGAGGAGAAAGTACAGAATGACATAGTAACAGAGGAACAAAGAGAGTGAATGAGTAGAAGCATAAAAAGACAGAGTAACAAGTTTTTCCCTGTTACTCCGCCTTTTTGTTCCTCTGTTACTTTGTCTTCTTTACAAGCAACTCGTTAACTCGTCCACTTGTTATCTAAAACATGTTCTTATGTTACTTTGTCTTCTTTACAAGCAACTCGTTAACTCGTCCACTTGTTATCTAAAACATGTTCTTCTGTTACTTTGTCTTCTTCACAAGCAACTTGTTAACTCGTCCACTTGTTATCTAAAACATGTTCTTCTGTTACTTTGTCTTCTTCACAAGCAACTCGTTAACTCGTCCACTTGTTATCTAAAACATGTTCATCTGTTACTTTGTCTTCTTCACAAGCAACTTGTTCACTTGTCTACTCGTTCACTTGTCTAACTCGTCAACTTACAATCACTTCACGAGCATCTTCTTGCCATTGCGGATAACAACACCCTTATGGCTCTTGCTAACAGTCTTGCCTGCGAGGTCGTAAGTAGTAGCTGAATCGTTCTGGAAGATAAGGGCGTGGATGCCAGTAGAAGTCTTCTTAACCTCTGTAGGAACGAAGGTAGAGCCAGCATCCTTACCACCTGTCCAGTAAGCGAGGTTGCCGTCAGCACGATAGTTCAAGCCAGAGCCCTCTGGATTACAGATATAGGAGCCGTCTTCATCATTTGGACTTATTGTCACAGTCCAGTCACTGGTGTAGCCAGCAGGTAGGTTGTCAGCAGGCAGAAGGGTAGCATAAGTGTTACCGCCAGCCTTAGCAGAGCCCTTTGGAGAGCCAGGCGAGGACCATTGTAGGGACCCATTGCCTTGTTGATGAGGCGGAAACCGCTGTAAGGGTTACCTGTCAATGCCCAAAAGAGCATAATCAGTAGTGATGTAAGTCTCGTCAATGAAGTAAACGTTAGGTGTATAGTTTCCTGACGAAACCCATCTTGGCTGGTTGCTCACCTTGAGGTTATACCAAGTTGTGTCGGCTGGTGTAGCCACCTTCATTGGGGCTGTCCATGTAGCATTAATACGTACTGTAGCTGGCAGACTTGTGATTGTCTGCTTGTCAGCTGTCAGTTCAACGTAGTCTCTTGCAAGTCCTTCAGGAATCGTCACAGCACCAGTCTTCGCACCATTGACAACGGTTGAATAGACAAACTCATTGTTGAAATAAACTTCGTAGGTCAAAGCTGTCTTTGCATCAATGAAGATACCCTCAAGTGATACGTCACCATCAATCATCTCAGCAGGGAGGGTGAAGGTTCCATCAGCATTGAAACGCTCGCGTGGAATCAGCTCGTCAACATACTGATAGGTGCCGTGGCTGATGCTATCGCCAGTGAGGTTGTAGCCGTGGCGCACCTTCAGACCGCTGAAGTTAAAAGCCATGTTCGAGGCACCATCTTGATAGTGTAAGGCTTACCGAATGGGATAGAGATACCCGTTCAGCTCAGTACCATCTTCTGCAACAACCTTACCATTGAGTGCACCTTGGTAAATCTTCACATTGTCGCCATGAACATTCAGGCGCACATCGATGGCACCACCACCATTGTTAAGGATATGGTTATTGTTCTCGATGCTACCTCCTGCGTCTGCAGAGTTCCAATCCACCTTGTAACGCATACGATAGAAACCGTGCTGAAGGTCGCTTGGAAGAGTAAATTCAGGCATAACGAGGGTGTTACGACCATTACCAGAAATCTCTGTTCCTGCGCTGTTGTAGCCAGAGTTTTCATCCTCTCCACCGAGGAAAGAGTAAGCCAACAACTCGTTACCAACGTTTGGGAACAATCTGACCACCCTCTACCTTTGGCTCAAAGCGACCATTGTTGTTCAAGTCAAGATAAACATAGCTGTGCATCCAGACACCCTTGTACTGAACAGCTGGGTTGACTGTCTCGCCCGGTTTAGCTAAGAACGACTGCTTGCTGAGGTAGGTGTAAGCTGGAGTTGATGTGGTAATGTCGCTATAGAGGTTGAATGTCTGGTCGCCAAGGCTGATACCCTTGAGTCCACGATCGCTACGTGAGCACTTCGCATCCTTGCTATAATTCATCGGATAGTCCTCACGATTGGTTGCTGTGAAAGCCTCGTTGTTTACGACGATATTGTCGATATAAACAAGGAAATCATCTTTCATACCGTTGGTGTCCTCACAATCGACAACAACTACAAGACTATAGTTTCGATGCCACCTGCTCCCTTAACTGGGAAAACGGCATCTACCCACTTGTTTGGCTCAACCTCTCGTGTTGAAAGCTCCCAGAACTGCTCTGTGTCAACGCTCTGACCCTTACGATCCGTACGCTTTCCGAGTCCGATAAGCATCGTACGACCTGCCTTTTGGCTTGTGAGATCATCACGTGTACATACTTTGTTTCTTTTGGTCAAAGCGAAGGGTTGCTTAAGATCGATGCGTGCACCGAAGTGTTTGAGCCAAAGCGTGAACGCTGGAAGCCCAACACATTGTCAGAGCATTTGGTGTAGCCTTCAGTATCTCGTCGTAGTTTTTATCGATATTGCTTACTACTTGCACGTTTCCTTCCAATACAGCAGCTTGTTTGTTTTTGGCTGCGGAAAGGCGACTTATGCCAAGTGTCGTAGACACCTAACGACTTATAGTTCTGATTTTTCAAAAATCTATTCTAACCTCTTCTGTGGTCTGTGCATGAGCAAAGAGGTGCAGAACAACAAACCACAGGTAGCTAATATATTCTTTTTCATATTGTTTCTCAAGTCAAACGATTAATAAATTGCAATCTCACTCATTACAGGACAAAGCCTTAGCATCCTTGATGTGAACGCGGATAACCTTAGCATCAAAGCCTGAACCATAGCTGTTTGATGTACTTCCGTTGAGCGGAATGATACGCTTATAGCCAATAGTGGTCTGCTTTACTTTGTTAGCCAGTGGGCTCCATGTGCTGCCATCAGTGGTATATTCGATTGAGAAACTCTTTACACGCTGTCCAAGTCTTACATACTCCTGCAAGGTTACGTAGCGAACAGTCTGTGGGCTGTTCCATTTGAAAATAAAGGGTAACATCCTTTACATCGTCCTCTGCTGCCCAATAAGTATCTGGATTCTCATCAATGAGGTTGTTAACAACGTAAGTACGTGTCGCTCCGTTGGCACGTGTATTAGTAAACTTCAACAGTAGCAGTCTTGGCAAGATTGATATTGAAACGGCTCTTCAACATAGTACCAAACTCCTTCAAACGTTTTACTTGGTTCTCAGGAATCTTACCACTTTGGTCTGGAGGGCAGTTCAAAATGAGGGTTGCATTGCGACCAACGGTCTCTAAGTACATCTGGAAGGTGCGCTCTGCCGACATTGGTTGACAACCAGGATGCCAGAACCAACCTTTGTCTGTAAACTTAGCATCGCTCTCGCCAGGGGCCAGAACCAACCATTCTCTGTGCCATACATACCATTGCGCTCAGGAGCAAAGCCACGATTCTCATTAGACCAGTTGGTTTCGCCTGCCCAACCGTCCTCGTTACCAATCCAACGTGCCTCACCACCGACACCCCAAAGGATAATATTAGGGGCTGAGCTTATGGATAGAATCGCGGAGGTTAGGTACGTCATAGTAAGTTGCACGGTCAATATTGATCTTTGTGTACTTACCGCCATAGTAGCCATCGCCACCATTCGCACCATCAAACCACATCTCAAACTGGTCAGAGCCATACTTTGCAAGCTCCGCACACTCTTCAAGAAGACATCCTTCACATAGCTGTCCGTACCGTAAAGACCACTGTTTCGGTCCCAAGGGAGATACGTAGAAGCCATATTTCATCTTCAAATCCTGTGCTGCTTTTAGCAAAGAGCTCAGCAATGTTCACCTGTGCGTTAGGGCTTGATGAGTTCGAACTCTTATGATCTGTAGTCTCCGTAGGCCACAAGCAGAAACCATCGTGATGCTTCACAACAGCAATACCGCCCGTCATACCAGCCTCTTTTTACAGCCTCTAACCACTGTCGTGGGTCAGGCTTTTGCGGTTGGAGCAAAGCGATTTACATCTTCATCACCATTACCCCATTCCTTACCAGTATAGGTATTCATACCATAATGGAAGAAGGCATAGAACTCTGTTTGTTGCCATTTCCACTGACGGTCAGTGGGTACAGGGAACACTGGACGTGGTTCGTTCTCCGTATTGGGAGCGATTTGCGTCTTAAGGGTCATAACGGTATTGGTCTGAGCAAAGCTCGTAGCCGATGCCGTTAAAGGCAAAAGTGCAGTAAGCACACCGTGTAGAAATCAGTTGTTCATATTAGGGTTTTTTTAGTTCAGCAGCACTTTAGACGTAACATTTTATAAATATTTGATTGACAATGTTTAGTTTTAGGTTTTTTTGTCATTGCGAGCAACCTGTTTACCTCTGTGCTGCTATATCAAGGCAGCAAGTCACTCAAAAGATGGTCGCAAATATACGAATTAATTTGGATATCCGTGTAATTTGGACTATAATTTATTTAAGATACCATAAAATCTCGACTAATCATCAGATAATTATCTGTTCCCTCTCTCCTCATTCTGCTTGCTTATTGCTACTCCTTCGTTTCGAAATTCCTTTACATTTCCTTTCGTGTTTTATACCTTAAAAGAGCGAAAAATGCCTTTTTATTCGCATTCGTAACTAACATATTATCAAACACTTGCAGACTTGCCTTCGAAAAGGTGCTTACTTAGACTTCAAAAGGGCGTTAGTAAGACTTCAAAAGGGCATCTTTTGCAAGCCAAAAGGGCGTTAATTGAAAGCCAATTAACGCCCTTTTAATTCCTGCCTTTGAATTTTATTTACAAAGTTCTACTCTTTTATAGAAACAGCATAGCAACAAAACTCTTCTTTGCTCACATCAAATCATTTCAAACCTAAAAGTCAGGGAGATAAACAGAAGACCTTTGCTGACTTTGATGTTTGAATTAGGATAATAAGATGTTGATACCAGCTTTTCTTAAAAATGTTATCTTTTGCAATGAAATAATCCAAAAATAAGATGGCAGTAAAAACGGCAAAACAAGATTTAACTTTGAAAGCTTTTCCTGAAGAAATAACAGAAGATGGGGTAAAAGATTTACGGGGAGACATCTTATGAAAAATCAGATGGCTGTTCTTAGCCATTATCTACATAATGCAGGAAACGAAGAAACCAAGGAAAGAAAAGAAGAAATTATCTTGGCTATTCGTAGTTATTTTAGAATATAGAAAAGCACGAGAGAGAAAAAACTACGATAATACATTAACAGATGAGGAAGTATGGGCTGTAGCAGAACAACCATTACAATACAATCTGTTTGATGAATTCTTTCAAGTCCCTTTCCCCACTCCTGCAGAACCAAAATTTACTTTTATAGACTTATTTGCAGGTATTGGTGGAATAAGATTAGGATTTGAAGCAGTTGGTGGGAAATGTGTTTTTCATCAGAATTTGATAAAGATGCTTGCACTACTTATAAAGCTAATTTTTGGAGATTACCCATTTGGGGATATAACAAAAAATAGATGCAGACAAAATTCCTGACTTTGATGTTTTTATTAGCTGGGTTTCCCTTGTCAAACTTTCTCCATTATAGGTAAAAAGAAGGTTTTAAGGATGAAACAAGAGGTACTTTGTTCTTTGAGATTGAAAGAATATTAAAGGCGAAAAAAAGCCAAGAGCCTTTATGCTCGAGAATGTAAAGGAACTTAGTTGCCCACGATAAGGGAAAAAACCTTTAAGGTTATCATGTCTCATTTGGAAGCATTAGGTTACACCGTATATGCTAAAGTGTTAAATACCTTAGATTACGGCTGCATACAAAAACGAGAAAAGAATTATTATTGTGGGGTTTTTAGACAAAGTCTCATTTAGCTTTCCAAAGAAAGAGATAAATCACATGACTCTGTCTGATATCTTGGAACAAGATGTTCTTTCAAAGTATTATGTCAAACCTAAAATCAGAGAATCAAGATTAAAGAGATTAAAAGATAAGAATTATCCGAAACCCTATATTTCTCACGAAAAACATGGCTGGCAGTATAACGCCACACTCATACTCTTCATGCCTGAGGGCTGGAGCTCTGCCAACTATATTTTGATTAATGATGAGCGTAGACCTACGGAAAGAGATGTTAAGACTGCAAGGTTTTCCTGATACTTATAGGATTGTGTTGCCTTATTCTAAGGTAAAAACAATGCGGAAATTCTGTAGCAGTACCTATTATTAAAGCTGTTGCTAAACAAATGATAAAAAGCACTAAATCAATATGACAATGAAAACAAGAGAAGAAGCAAAGTCTGCCTTAGACACACTGATAAAGAAATCCAGAGTACACTGGTATAAACCTATACAAATAGCAGAGATCATATATCATCATCGAGTTGATAACGATATTGACTTGTCAAAGTTAGAAGATTACAGAACAAGAAGTAAAAGTGGAGAGACACTATGTCTTTGTCATTGTTGGGAAGGCGTTGTACAAGTAGTGCAAGGTTTCAGGATAACTTGTTTGAAGATAATGCTATTCCACCAGAGATATTAGTAACATTAGGTTGTGAAAATGTAAAAATATGATGGGGCTGTAGAGGCATATATCTATGAGAATTTTAAAAAAGAAACATCGTCAATTATCTAGTGCTCTAGAATATTGTATGGTTGCTACAATAGATTCCTTTTAAGGTAGAAGAATTTATAAATTTATTTTTGGGCTGAGCCTGGCTTAAGGAGAAGTATAGATAAAGTATATGAGATAATCGTTTATTCTCTTTTTTTCTACGTTAGTAGATGCAATGAAGCTTAAAGTAGAGATTTCCGTGGCAGATACAGCTTTGCCTTTACTAAAGGAATTTGAGGATTTTTCTACTAAAATAATGTGTTTAGATGCAAAATAACGCTAGTTATATGCAAGATGCCAAGGTTTATAGGGTTGGTGTAACCAATGCTGCTGACAGAGGACTGGATATGTATTCTAACTGGGGACCAGCTATTCAGATAAAGCACCTTTCTTTGAACGAAGATTTAGCAGAAGATATAGTTTCTGGTGTTTCCAGTGATAGGATAGTAATAGTATGTAGAAGAAGCAGAAGAACGTATCATAATATCTCTCTTAATCAAATAGGATGGAAAAGTAAAATACAAAAATATAGTTACAGAAAAAGGAACTGGTAAAAATGGTATGAGAAAGCTCTAACTGGAACTTACTCTGCTTTATTAGCAAGTAAGTTGCTTAATACGATGTCAGAAGAGATTTTGCTAGAGTTTTCCTTCTCTTGATGCTTTACCTGATGAGTTGAGTCAAAGAAACTATGAAAAAGTATCAAATGACTTTTGGAAGTAAGTGTTTATTTTGCAGAGTATTTTTATATTAGAAGTTCTGTAATTTGTTAAGTGAGCAATATGAAGACGATAAAAGGAATTGGGATACTTAAAAAGCAATGTGGAAGAAAAGATTATCTATGATTATAAGGAACTAAATGAATACTTTAAATCATTTGGGAAAGATATTTCTACGAATCTCACCTTTTCCATAGTAGGACATACCTTTACAGGAAGCAGAGATAGATGCGATTAATGCAATTGATACGTCAAGCAAAATCAGAGATCGGGTCAAAAAGATAAATGAGTTGGGAGGTACGCTATGCTTTAAGACGATGGATGATGCTATCTGCTATAACAACTTTGTTCTTATTGATAGCAGTCTGCCTCACATCATGGCTAATATTCTTGTGGAAAGCAATCAAGCTAACACAAAGAACTTAAAAGAGGTGACGGAACAGGTTGCTACTATAAATCCATTAAACTATGACACTACGTACAATCAACAGTTCTACACCCATAAAGTGAAAAACTTTTTAGTGGCAGCTGCTCTTGGAATGGTTCCTCATACGCCATGGAATGGAACCTATCAAGCTAATGGAGGTTATCTCGTTGTGAAAGCTGATGGCGATGTGCTCTGTTACCACTTCTACGATCGAAACCTCTTTGAGGATTATCTTTATTGCAACACTAAGTTAGAAACACCTTCATCAAGTAGATACGACTTTGGTAAGCTTTATAAGAACGAAGCTAATGAACTTTGCTTTAAGCTAAATCTGCAAGTAAGGTTTAAGTAAGTGATGCTTTAGATATAATATACGACTCTGTCTATCTTACCCTTTGTTCTTCTTACACACAATGCAAAAGGCTGCATCAAA
>BNJT01002079.1_pt1 | contig 29303 bp, 44 predicted proteins | sample 8540491 | NCBI WGS metagenome assembly BNJT01 (sample SAMD00202455, study PRJDB9452) | human saliva metagenome | host: Homo sapiens | reverse complement strand
TGGTTACGTATTATAAACAAACGGTCGACAGTCGAGCGAATCTTCTTTCAAACGTTAACGACCGCTTTCTGATTAAACTATTTATTTACGTGAACTCGCGACCGTCTCAAACTTCTGAACGAGAGAGATAATTGTTGTACTATCTTCATAGTCTCTCTCCAAATCACCAAAGCTTAGATTTGGGACACGACTCATCGTTACCGAAATCAAATTCAGAAGTTGCTGTTGTCCCGTACAAAATCATCATCTTCCTGCTTTGGTTCTTGATCACGTGTGTTGAGATATATCATCATCTAATGAGAATTCAGGAATCTCATCCTCAACAGTTGGTGATGGAATCGTTACTGGTTCACTTTCTTTACAGCTGCAATCACAACTGGTTCTTCAACCTAATAGTTGGCTTGACTGGCTTTTCAACAGCGATACCATGCATCAGTGAAAAGAATAGGTGCTTGGCCACGTTCCTTCTCGAATCCTAGCTCTTTCTTTTTCAGCGAGCTTAGAAGTAGTTGGTCTTTACAGCATCCATATCCTTTTCATCAATACCGAAAATAGGACTGATAACTGGATTGAAACGATATTCCTTTAGAAGGCTTTTACTTCTTCACGCTTTACTTCCTGGCTTAACAGCTGGCTTCTCCTCAACTGGTTTGCTATCCCTCATCATCAAGATTAATCATTGTAGACTTCTTTAGGTTCATTATCTAAAAATACTGGAGGATGTTTTTGGCGGTTCTGGTTCAGCAACTGTTTCTTGGTTCAATCCGGTAATGCAGGTACCGCTGGAATCTCAGTGTGCGCTCAGTTTGAAACTGGAATTTTATGCTGTTTGCTGTAATGAAGATGTTTCTGGCTTTTTACAGCAGGTGTTACTTTGGATAGCAGGCTGCAACTTGTTCTGCTTCTCAGTGTTGTTCCTGCACAAATTCGTCATCATCCTCAACAATAAGTTTTGTAATTTCTTGAGCATAAGGTACTATCCTTTCTTATATACAATAGCATTTGCCTATTCTACTTTTCCTTGTTAAGTTATATATTATCATAAAATAACGCGTTTTGGGCTATATGATTATCATCAATTATCAGTTGTTTTACTCTATCTTTATTATTATCTGATACGAGCCTTATCATCAATTAACTCTGTAAGCACCTTCCTCTGGTGCAATATCCTCATACAGACGCTGATTTGCTTTCCCTTCATAATCAATTGCACTTTCATGTGTATGCACCTGCAATACAGTCACCATCTTTTCGTACACACACACCACACGTGCAATAGAGCACATTTTCCTGCAAGTTCTCTCTACCGCATTTCCAACCTGTGCTACCCTCAAATAAGTTTGACTGCAGAAGATGTAAAGAATACTTAGTATAACGACTGATTTCACTCTGATATGATTTTCTGCATACATACTCTACTGTTTCATCGAGCATATTTTGAAAGCTTCCAGAATATTTAGCACGGCTTTTGTGTGTATAGATTGATCGGTGTTATATCCGTGGAGAATCCATGATAGCTTGCACATTTTAGATTTCTACCACAAACTTTGTGGATTGAAAGCTAAACTCATTTGAAGTTTCTGTTGAACGATAAATGCCTGAAATCGACGCTTATGTCTCGGTATGCTAGTAGGTATAGCATGGTTTACGATGACTTGCACTAGGGACAGGCAAAAGCACTAACCGTAGTGATTTTCTTGTTCTAATCTCTTTCCCGTAATGGGAAAGATTAGATCGTGCCACAACCAGTTAATAACAGGTAGAAACCACATAATATTATATTAGACGTAAAATCTTCCTTTCCTGCTAGCTTACCCTCAGAGCATTATCACCGTATCACAGTTTATTTATGTCTGCAATGGCTTGGCACAAAGTTGATAAATTGTTGTCCAAGTTCCATATAAAGACGAGTTTCGCACTCAGTAATCACGTCCTTCCGTGCATGATCTAAGTACGCGGACGGAAAGTCTACAGAGAATTCTCAGAGTGTAAAATCATTCTGTAAGAACATACAATACTGAATCTCTTCAAATAGATCCTTTTGTTGTCTGTCTTCGCTGCGAATGCATCCACCTTTCTGTCAAGAACATCAGCGATACATCTCTATCCTTTGGCACAAGCAAAAGTCGACGCTATATGCGACATCTTTCTTCGATACCATGGATCAGAGAAGTTTAAATGGATGACATCCACTTTCTCCAGTCGCAAACCACTCCGGTAAGTTGTTGTTCCGCATTGGCAACAATGATAAAGCGTTTATTCTGCTAGTAGTGGATTGTCTTCTTCTACCGCATGACGATGCGTGCAGCGACTGCACCAGCACTGACTATCTTTTCAATTCCTACCCACGCTCATTTGGATAAAGTCTCAGCCATACCGTTGAGGCAGTCCACCTGTACCAGTACCGATTTCCCAATGTAATGCGTCGCGTTGTAGCAGCTCCTTTCCACTTTTACCTTTGTTTTCTACTGGATTTTGATAGACAAAATCACGCAAGTTCTTCTCAAATCCAGCTTTGTGTCTTGCCCCACTTCTACGCACACGCATAGTTACTTTCCTCCGAAAAAGAAGGCTGCACGCCTTCTTTTAATATTGATTATTCAGCGCTTTTCTCTCTCTGAAAGACAGCGCTCCACGTGTGCTACTTTCGCGCTTTTCATGGAAATTTGGCTGCCTCTGTGGTTTAAAGTTCTCTCTTTGCCTACACAGCTTCTGGCTTTTCTCTACATTCCTTTCAGCAGAAACTTTTATCCTTTACCAGTTGCGAAATCGGACACCAGTAACTTCCTTAACCTCAAATACATCACCCACATGTAATGCATCCTGAAACTTCTCTTACACGAGTCCAAGCAAGCTCACTGACATGGAGACGCAGTCTGTTCCTCGAACAATGTTACAAAGGCATCGATTCACGCGTACTTGATACTGTCGCACCATAGACGTCGCTGCCAACCTTTCGCCTCACGATTAAGTCACCAACAATCTGCATTGCCTTTATCAATCATATCCCACGTTTTGTATGATAGAATACGCAGCACTTTACCATCATCTGTGATATCAATCTTGAGACCATCACAGCGCAATAGGACCTTATCAATCTCGTTCGCCACCCTTACCGATAACGATACGCCGAATCTTCTCTACAGGAATCACTATCTGAGCCATCTTGAGCCCATCTCGTATTACGATCACGTGGAGCAGAGATTGCTGTCCATATTGCTCAAGATTTCCATACGACCCTTTGATGTTTGTAGCTGAAGCTTCAAGTGTAGCTCTCTCAGAAATACCAGTTATACCTTGATATCCATCTGCAATGCAGTGATACCAATACTGATGCACCAGCCACCCTGAAAGTCCATATCACCATAGTGGTCTTCCATACCCTTGAACATCTCGTCAAGATAGATGCGTGACTCCCAACTGTAATAAGACCCATCAGCACACCAGCTACCATTGCCTTGATAGGAAATTAACACCAGCAGCCATTAATGACATTGTGCTCGCCTGCACACTTTCTGCCTGAAGAAGAACCACTGATTCGGAATATCAAATGTTACGCAGGTGTGTACGAATTGCGTAATGGGACTCTTCATGCTAGTGTAATACTCTGCAAGAGAGCCCTTTTCACCCAAAGCAATTCATGTACCAATTTTCACGACGGCCAGGAGAAGACACGTCCAATAACTTCTCACCAACATGAGAAATGGTGGAAGCTAGGCTGGTGCTATACATCTCTTTTCTGTTTTCAGTTGTTGTCTACCAATCAATTGTGCATCGCTTTAATGGACCCACGTTGTAACAGATACTGGCCTGTGTCTCACCACGAGTAAATGACACAGCGAACGTCGTACACGTGGTAGTAAATCAACTCTGTGAATCCAGCGGACGAAGTTCATCTCAATCCACGTCCATCTGGACGACCTCTTTTCTTCAGAGATTGAAACCAGACGCACTTCACCCGCTCCACCTCTCAACACACACATTCATGTGCTTGTTTAACAGCCTTTCATACGTGCCTTATCATCTCTCCCATTCTAACTTCGCAACTTTTCTTCCATTTCAGCGATCCAATTCATCAATCTTGCCGTAACGTCTCAAGCTTACTTTTGACAGAAACTGCTTCACGAATACGCAGTGCACCCTTTTCATCAACCAGCTGCTTTCACAATTGGACTGATTTACATATAGGAGACTTCCATCTTTTTCCTTGCTGCACACGCAGCGATAACTTTCTTTCCTGAATATGCGCATACTCCTTTTGATTGCGTCACGACCATGACCAATCAAGGCCTGAGCATATCTTCTTCTGATGTCCTTAGTCGCCTGCTTCAAACCATGCGTTGATGGCGTTCTTTGTACCAGCAACCGTTACATTTAAATCGACTCTTTTCCTGTTCAACGCTTAAGCTAATGATGGCCTCCTCCTCCATCAACACGAGCAACCATTACACCAGCTACAGGTCCGTTAAACGGAATGATCTGAAACACATAGTGCTACTGATGAACCGAATAAGGATGCCATCTCAGAACTAGCGTCTGGATCGCATGATAATACTGTATTAACGATTTGCACCATTACGAGAAACCCTCCGCAAATAAAGGTTACGAATTGGTCTATCAATTAAACGTGCAAAGTCACGTTGCAAGTCTCTAAGCTGCACCTCACGACGTGTACCCACGAGGACTTTACCAGCCGCATACATCTTTTTCCTGATATAAAACGTTACTGGGATCGCATCCTCTGCTTTGGTTGTCTACGTTAGCTGTAGATAGTACCGTTGTATCCGCATAGCGAATGACTACAGAACTGCTTGTTTGGCACCCTCAACTGTTTTCGACCGTCAATGTACGGCCATGAAATTTCCCAGCTCTTCTTGTACTTCTTCCATTTTCTCTCTTTCAACCTCTGGTCTGCTCTCGGGCATTTTTCAAATTTTCAACATCTCCCATTGCACCATTGCAGCCACACTGGGAAATTGAAGGTGTCTCTTGCTATGCTTTCGATGCACCAGACACATGTTGACGACTAGTGCATGCATAGACCGCAATGACAGGCTGTCTATCTCGATAGAAGCCTTTACTTCTGGTTTTTCACCCTCATCAAACATACAACACGATAACCCTCATATTGCAAAATCACATACGCGCACATGATGGTCACCATCCAATATTGATGATCATCACTGGCAATATTCACCGAGAAAGAATTCCACATGGTTGATAACAGCGCATCATGAGTTTCCCAATTCTCGATACTTTGGAACCGGCAATTCAACAAATACTTTCTCATCCTTAAGCATAAAATCTCTGCAGCCACATCGTTCATCTCCATGACGACTTTACTCAGCTACTTAAGGCATAGAGATAAAGCTGTATCCACGTGATGAATCCTAGCTTTCTTCAAATTTCTTCTTTATCAGTCAGTTCCGCATTTCGTTAATGGACTAATCAACTGTGCACTTTTTCTTTCTTTGTCATTTGCTTTGATCCCTCCATAATTCCTCTCTCGCATCGCTTCTCTTCTTTCGTCGGCATGCATTTCGTAATATGCGATGCGCAAAGGACGATGTGGACCTCAGCATACTTTTGGCTCTCTTCTCCATTCAGATGAGACTTGAAATTCCTTTTCTAAACTCATTGGTCCATCCTAGTACGTATGGTCTTCACATTCTAGTATGTAGGTATGAATCTTTCATTAGTTCCACAACTCTTTAGACTCTCTCACTATCAAAGGAATGTCATTTAGTCTCATTTTCGTCAATATACGATTTACAGCCCACACTCAAATAGTATCGTTAATGCAATGTACAGAAGAAAGCTCGTCCATTCACTTCATGCCCAAACATCAAATAGTCCAATCTTCAACCGTACGCATAATATGTCGATGTAATGCGATACTCACTGAATCTCCAACAATACCGCCATAATCTACAGCAAAGCAGATTATTTTCTTTAAAGGATATACTCTTTTGACCCCAGCTCTTCTAAAGCCAAGAACCTTTTTAAGGTCGCAACTTTCACGCTGTCGTTTCGCGTTAATATTGACTAGTAATTAAATTACTGAGCACAACAAATGCCAGTAACATACCTGAGAAGATAAGTACCCAGATAATGCCATTTAGACCTTTTGACCATAGAATTGAAGTTATCCAGTAGTCCACGTACAAGAAAACATCTCCAACACCTTGAATCGTCGAAATCTCATTTGCCAACAACTTCTGTGCGGGCCCTCATCATTGCTCGTCGTAGATAGGTAGACGAGTATTACTGCCAGCTATCCTTGCAAATACTTCTTCATAATACTGGACGACCTCATCATACAAAGCAGGATTGACACACCAGCTGCTGTAACACCGACGTTTTCTACTCCCTCATGGGGGATTTCCATCCGCATCTTCACGATGGTAATATCAGTTCTCCACAGGTACACAGATTCTCCGCCAACTTTCTCGTCGATGATAACGCCATCATCCGTCAGCGAAATAGGTTTACGACCTCAATACGTGTACGCAAGTTAAACTCGCGCTTACATTTCAATCTTTGACTCGAGCACATGCACAGAAGTCGTCTCATCAACCTTGTCATCACACGTTTTTCGCTCGTATAAACAAAAGCTATCTGTGCATCCGTACCATTATCTCAGTTGATTGAATTTGCTTTTAAAGAGCTTCGCTTTTACTTGTATCATCATATGTCATCTTCTAAAATCCAACCATGCCATCATACTGGATACTCCCTTTAAAAGTTAATATCAACCATGTTTAGAAATGGAATCACGAATACCAAATCCACTACCATGAGTGCAGTACATCCTGCGACACCCACATGATCGTCATAAAGAAACGCTTCTTATAACGAAAGAGATTACGTGCATCGTTACTCTATCAGGACTCATGAGCGATTCCAAAATCACGGAATATTTCTCTAAGAACGTCTTTCTACCCATTGGTGGTGCTTTTCGAGCGCATCAGCTGTGATGGAACGTCCTGTGTATCTGCCTTGCATGCAAACCAAGTCGCAATACCCATCGCAGAGAGATAAATAACCATCGCCGTAAAGCAATCAGTCCCATGAAGGTACAACAAAATCACGAATCGAGGTAAGATATACATCATTCTCCATGCATGATAGATAACCTAGCGGAAAGAGCTGAGTCCTAGACACCTCGCCTACACAACAATGCGATAGCGTTTGCGGAAATTGCATTAGAATAAATACTTCGATGTGCACTGCCACCTCGTATAACTAGCTGCACGCAGAGTACCAATTTCATTACGTTGTTCTTCGCTAACAAGACTGTGTCATTGTCGTCAGACATGCAAGAGCTGCAAGGTCACTGAGATAAAGACTGCAGGAATACACGAGAGATAGCTTTCCCATTTGCTGTACTCTGTGCTTTCTTGAAAGTCGCGCCCTGCATAATGAGATATTTACGGTCGAGTATCGTCCACTACCTTCCGCTAAATCATCATCAATTTTCTTTTTCGCATCCGCTAGCTTTTGCCTTTCGAAAGATTTCACTCTTCTAATGGCATCATTTAGCTTCCTCAGTTCCTTCTGTAATTGCAGTATTTAATTGCGCTTCACCATCCGCAATCTGAACTCAGCATACCTGTCAGCTTTATTTTCGTTTCGCGAATATTGTCGCCAACCGTGCGCATCAATCGTCAGCTTGACCATCTGCGACTTGGTTTGATCGTATCCTGTCCTTGAATGAGTTGTTGTTGCCCTTGGTCAACTGCGGCCAAAACCATCCGTGATTTGTTGTTACCAGAATGGTGAATCGTCACCGTCAAAGGCATTCTGAACAGTAGCTAAGTCAGTAGTATATTGCGCTTTGTAAGTTTTGCACCTCAACCAATCGATCTTCCTTTAGTGGAAGCGGTTAAAGAGAAGTTTCTGGTCGATTTCGTTTGTGCGATCATCCAGCAGATTCCAAATTCACTGATTGTTTTGCCAGTATATCCTTTCTGGAAACATTGCATCACATAGCGTCTTTAAATCAGAAACTGAAAACATAATTAAAAGCGATACAGATGTAGAAGGGACTCGATTCCATACTGTGCGGAGATACCTGACTGAAATTGAATTTCTGTTTGATATAACGCACCGCATCTGGAAGCGCAGCTAAGGCTGCTAAAAGATTAAGTCTTGCTCATTCCGTTCAAGACTTGTTCCTTTGGGCTATTTAAAGATTGGCTGACTGGATTGTAGCGTTGCACGGTTCTGGCTGATGAATTGCGCGTTGATCATCAATCTCTGCTCTGTCGACAAACCTGTTTCTGTATCAGGTATTCTGTGCCATTGACAAGACTCTTCTTTTCGCACCAGCAATCTCTACTTCGCCAGCAGCAGCGACACCTCGCTCCACTGTCAGATAGTTTTGTTGCAGCATCCGGCACCCTCTTTGATAGGCATCCAGTGCGTCCCGAGATATTGCTTAATGTCCCATCGATATGACGTCCATACCATCGTTGTACTCAATGCTGTGCATCTTCTCTTTAATTTCCTAGTGCAGCGGCTTTTTCTGTGTTTTCGCAGAAGTTCTTCAATCTTCTTTTTGACATATGCAATATATGTTTCATATGAACTCCGAAAAAGAAGATAGCCCTTCTTTGACCATCATCTGGTTAAAAATATTTACTTCTAAATAATTTGAAAGAGTCAAAGGCAGACGAAGGAATGTATAGAGATACGAATTAATTGGCAAGTTATCCAAGTAGCTAGTTTCCTTAGACATAAGTATGAGATACAGACGGGTATCAACACCTGACAACCGTCACTTCTTCGCACTGGTAAAATACCCACTTCGAGGAGCATTCAGGAAGCGATAGTTTCACTGCATCTACTTTCAAAACCACAGACTTTGATATTTCCAGTTTCTGCCCGCAACAACTCATGGTCATTTTCAGTGCATACGACCTCGACAAGTTTAAACGATTAATCGTAGCGTGTTGAATCATAAGAGTGTATACGTACCAGCTGGTGTTCCTTTCACTACTAGTCGCACCCTCATCCACAAAAATAACCTCGCCCAACTGCACTTACAGAATCCACCTTCTTTAAGGCTATGTCTGAGTCATCCTCTTTGAATCCATAATTTGAGTAGATCGTAAAACCTTTAAGTCATAAATTATCATCATAGTAATTCCACACTAGCAGCCATCATTGGTGCACTTGCACTAACACCAATAAAAATGCGACACCAATCGATACAATTGCAGATAGTGAAAAAGAATCGACCTTTCGTCGACTTGATTAAGCGGAGTACATTTTTATGAAATACCTTTTTTTCGCCATTACCACTCTATCTCCGTTATATCCTTTGGATGATCATTCTTTTCCATAGAGATGACTTTTCCATTTTTCACATGGCAGACTAAATCACCCATCGGGCAAATTGCTAGATTATGCGTAATGATAATAACAGTCATGCCATGCAAGCGTGCTGTATCCTGTAATAACTGTAATATTTGTTTTCCTGTTACATAATCTAAGGCACCAGTTGGCTCATCACACAAGAGTAACTTAGGATTCTTGGTAATCGCTCTAGCTATCGCTACACGCTGTTGTTCACCACCAGATAACTGAGCAGGAAAAATTATGCATACGATCTTGTAAACCAACCTGTTCTAAAAACCGTTGTCTGGATTAAGTGGGTCTTACAAATTTCGGAAGCTAACTCTACATTTTTCTAAAGCAGTCAGATTCTGCACTAAGTTATAAAAACTGAAATACAAAGCCAATATCAAAAACGACGGTAGTCTGTTAATTCTTTTTCATTCATCGCATCAACATGTTTACCATCTCACAATCACTTTTCCACTGGTGACAGTATCCATTCCACCAAGGATGTTTAAGATTGTACTCTTACCAGCACCACTGGCACCAGCCACAATGACAACCTGTCCCTTATCAACCTCAAAGTTGACTCCATCCAATGCGTGAATATCAATTTCACCAACATGATATGTTTTTCTAACTTCTTGAAATGTAATATAGCTCATGACTATTGACTCTTTTCTAATATAATTGTACACCTGAACACTAGCAGTCTAATGACTGCTTTTACAATTACTTTCTTAAACCTAACTCTGAACTAATTCACGGTAACGGTTAACGTCATGCTTCTTGAGGTAATCAAGCATCTTTCTTCTACGACCAACCATCTTTAATAAGCCAGACCACGGTTAGAAGAATAGTCCTTCTTATTAGCCTGCATGTGTACTGTTAATGAGTTGATCTGATGTGTTAATAGAGCAACCTGTACTTCAACAGAACCTGTGTCGCCTTCCTTACGTCCGAAATCTTTAGTAATCTGAGCTACTGTTTCCTTTTGTTAACATTTTTATTTTCCTCTTTCTTTCTATAGAACTTCCAAAACCGAGCATAACTTTTGAGGATACGTCATCCCCTAGCAAGAAAGCTCATTAGATAATAGCATACAATCACTATGTATGCAATATTTAAATACCGATTGGTACTACATAAACCTAATAAGATACTATTTAGGATTTCAAAGCCCTCTTCACTACAACGAAGACGGTTTCCCTCAAGGATGAGTTTTCCTTCGTTACATAACTTATTAATCTGAGTACAATAAACTTCTAATACGGAAGTGTGAAACCTTTCTTCAAAGAGCTGGATATACATACCTTCTTTTAGGCGAAGTCCCATCATCACTGCCTCAAACATTTGTTCTTGAGGAGCCAATTCGATTGTATCTATGATAGATGAATCTTCAATATACTTTCTTATGCTCTTTTGGAATATCATAACGTGTACTTCCTTCAAGACCACTTGCACCGCAGCTGATTCCATAGAAGTCTTGGTAGTTCCAATACGCACAGTTATGTTGTGAAATCATACCTGCTTTCGTAAAGTTACTAATTTCATATTGCACAAAAGCCATACTTGGAAGTGTCTTACATATCCACTCATACATATCTGCTTCGATATCATCTTCAAGATGTTCATATCCCTTTTTCGCAAAAACTGTATTTGGCTCTATCGTTAAAGAATATAACGATAGATGTGTAGGTTCTAATGCAATTGCATCCTGTACAGACTTCTTTAATGATTCCATTGTCTGTGTAGGTAATGAATACATCAAATCCAAAGAGATGTTATCAATACCTATACTTACGTAATAGTTTCATTGTTTCTATGACATCTTCTAATCGATGATGTCGGTTCATCATCTGCAGTAGTTTTTCATCTGATGTTTGAAAGCCTATGCTTGCACGGTTTACACCGTGTTTTTGTAATATCTTTGCTTTGTCTTCATCAAACGTTTCTGGATTAATTTCAATCGTATATTCCTGCACCATGCTTGCATAAGAATCTAATAAACTGAGCAATTGATCTAGTTGTAATGAAGATAGTGCAGTTGGTGTACCACCACCGATATATATCGTTAGTAGATTCTCATTGATATGACGATTTTGTATATCTACTTTTGATTGCTTCTAACCATTGATTTGCGACTGTTTCTTGATAGCCCATATGGCAGAAATCACAATACGAGCAAATTGTTCTACAGAATGGTACATGCAAGTAAAGATGCTTTGGTTTAGTTATCATCATCCATTGATAGAACAGACATAAACGCTTCCTGTGGAATCTCTACAGATCCTACCGCCTTCATTCTCTTCTTTCCTTCTTTTTGTTTCTCTAGAAGTTTCTTCACGGGAGATATCACCACCATAGCACTTGGCAAGTCACGTTCTTACGCAAGGACTTGATATTTGTTCTAGCAATAATCTTACCACCGATGGCAGCCTGTACAGGAATCTCGAATTGTTGCTTAGGGATGAGTTCCTTTAGCTTCACTGTGATTGCGGAACCACGTGCATACGCTTCTGAGCGGTGAATAATCACTGATAATGCATCGACATTTTCACCGTTTAATAGAATATCCATACGCACAAGATCTTGTGCACGATAGCCAATCAGTTCATAGTCTAATGAAGCATAGCCCTTTGAGCATGACTTTAACTTATCAAAGAAATCAAAGATGATTTCTGAAAGTGGTAGTTCATAGATAATCATATTTCTACCAGTATCGATGATTTTCCATTGTCTGATAGATACCACGCTTATTCTGGCATAAATCCATGATGGCACCGATGTAGGTATCCGGAACCATGATGCTTGCCTTTACATATGGCTCTTCAACACGGTCAATTCTAGCCGCATCAGGCATTCTAGCTGGGTTATCAATTTCAATCATTGAGCCATCAGTTAAATATACATGATAGATAACGGATGGTGCGGTTGCGATTAGATCGAGATTATACTCTCTTTCTAAACGTTCCTGGATAACATCCATGTGTAGAAGTCCTAAGAATCCACAACGATAACCAAAGCCTAATGCTTGGGATGTTTCTGGTTCATACTGTAAGGATGCGTCATTTAACTGTAGTTTATCTAACGCTTCGCGTAAATCACCATACTTTGCGGCATCTGTTGGATATAGACCGCAATATACCATTGGGTTTAACTTACGATATCCAGATAATGGCTTCTCTGCTGGATTATCTACTTTCGTTACTGTATCACCAACACGTACATCTTGGATGGACTTGATTGAAGCCGCAAACCAACCTACGTCACCACACATTAATGTATTCATCTTTACTTCACGTGGATTACGAATACCTACTTCTAGTACTTCGTATTCTGCGCCTGTTGCCATAAAGCGAATCTTATCACCAACAGAAAGACTACCCTCACGGATACGAATTAATGCGATGATTCCACGGTATGGGTCATAGAATGAGTCGAATACTAATGCTTGTAATGGTGCGTTTTCATCTCCACTTGGTGCAGGGAAATGAGATACAATCTGTTCTAAAACTTTATCAACGTTTAATCCACTTCGTGCAGAGATAAGTGGTGCATTACTACAATCCAAACCGATGATATCCTCAATCTCACGGATAGTAACATCAGGTTGTGCATTCATCATATCTACTTTATTGATGACAGGTAGGATTTCTAGGTTATTATCTAAAGCTAAATAGGTATTTGCGAGTGTTTGTGCTTGAACCCCTTGGGTAGAGTCAACGACTAAAATCGCACCCTCACAAGCAGCTAGTGAGCGTGATACTTCATATGTAAAGTCGACGTGACCTCGTGTATCAACTGCTAAAAAGATACTCCTGTCCATCTTTTGCGGTATAGCTAAGCTGTACTGCATTTAGTTTAATTGATGATTCCACGTTCTCTTCTAGGTCCATTTCATCTAGAAGTTGTGCTTTCATATCACGTCTCTTTACCGTTTCCGTCATTTCAAGAATACGGTCTGCCAATGTCGATTTACCATGGTCGATATGGAAGTAATACAGAAATTTCTGTATATGCTTTGATCCATTTACTCAAATACCTTCCCTATCATATTTCTACCTGCACCATTGGCATAAGCATCTGCTGTCATTCTGCTCTTGCCTTCTGGCTGTAGTTCATAAACTTCGATAATACCGCCAATGCTTGCAACTCCACTCGCATGATTCTTGAAGCCCTAAGATTTCTCCAGGTTTATCTTGATGGTCTTCTTTTCTCATTCTAACCTTACAGAACTTCATATGCTTTTCCATCAATCCACACCATATGGCATTGGGCTAATCAATTAAACCACGAATGTGGTTATACAGAGTTGTCATCTTCAACTGCAAAACTGTACTTTCTCTTCTTCCTTTGTAATATTTAATCCAAGGATTACTTTACTTTTCATCCTGTGGTTCTCCCACCAGTTTTCCTGCAATGTAATCTTCTAAATTATCCTTTTCACTAATTGCTTACTTAATACTAGTAAACGCTGATTTAATTCTGCCATCGTTTCATCTTTACCAAGTGAGTGTTGCTAGCTCTAGCATAGATATCTCCCTGCATCCATGGCCTTTTGTCATTTGGATTAGACTATACACCAGTTTCTGTTTCACCACCCATAACTGCGTGATGGATTGCGTGCACCTCCACGATATTTTTGGTAAAAGTGATGGATGTACATTAATACAACCAAGCCGTGGATATTCTAGATATGCGTACTGGTACAAATTGTCCATACGCACAAGTTAAAGATTAACTCTGGTTCATATCGCAACACATCGTCCACATGTTCCTTCAAGAGATCTGGTTGAATCACTGGAATCTGATATTGATCAGCTAAAGCATGTGTTGGTGTTATTTGATGGTATGTTTTCTACCAACCGGTTTTATCTGGTTGGGAAACAACGGCTACGACGTTATATCCTTCATCGATTAAGGTCTGTAATATACCGCTGGCAAATTCTGTTGTACCAAAAATATAATTCGTGTCTGTTTCATCTCTCATACCTCCACCGTGATATTATACCCTACTTTTTGGGGTTTTCATTGCATTTTACACTTCACTTTGATATAATCCTAATGCTAATAAGTGGACAGGAGGTGTACTCATGGCAAATATCAAGTCACGAAGAAGCGCGCACTAACTAATCTGAAAAGACAGAATGCGAAAGGCTGGACAGAAGAGCTGAACTAAAGACAGCAATCAAGAAGGTCTCTTTTAGCTGTAGAAGCTAAGGACGTTGAAGCTGCTACTGCTGCTTACAACACAGCAAATAAGTGCTTAGACAAGGCAGCTGTATCTCATATCAAGAATAACAACTATGCTGCTCGTCAGAAGTCAAGACTCGCTAAGGCTGTCAATTCCATTCAGGAAATAAAAACGTGGCTCTAAGAACCGCGTTTTTATTTTTGCCTCTAACCAATACTTCTTTGTTGTAATAATTTTATGATAGTCATCATCATGTGGATATTTTGCTAAAACCCCATCAATAAATGCAATCTGTCGATCACAATAGGAAAGATATTCTTTCCCCTTTTTGTTGGAGATAAACCCACAGAGGATCTCATCATCACGATATGATCTCATGATAATCTGTTGTAAAACTTATTGCGATATAATCAAAAATCACGCTCTGTAATTAACTCTTCTTGATCAATCGTATAGTGATGATCACTAATCCATTTCCGTAATAGTTCTGGTTTACGATTGACTTCGACAATCAACTGTTTACATGTACGTAAACGTTTTTCCCCTGCAGTTTCTAAGATATCTTTTGCGTATAGTAGCCCATACTCCGCAATCACTACAACATCGACGTCTTGTGGTACATGGTCGAAAGCCATTGATAAGATTGTTTCAATTTGACCATCAAGGTTTTCCGCTTGGATATTGCGTTTAGCAATTTCTAATGGTCCTTTGCAATATCACAAGCGTAGGCTTTTTGTACCTCTTTTTATGTTTGATTGTTAGGATAGGGAAGAAAGGCATGGTCTGTACCAATATCTGCCAAGACCACGCCTTTGTCTATCATATCCGCAATTTTCTGGATACGTAAATTCATCTTATTTGTCAAAGAAACTTTAATCTCTTTGAGCGTGATGGATGTTTCAATTTACGTAGTGCTTTGCTTCAATTCTGACGAATACGTTCACGTGTAACGTTGAATCTACGTCCTACTTCTTCAAGTGTACGTGTACGTCCATCATATAAACCAAAAAACGTAAGCGTAATACCTTTTCTTCACGTTCTGTAAGACCACTGAGAACGCTCATTGATTTCATCCTTCAATAACTGATTACTTGCATATTGATCAGGACTGAGTGCTTCCTTATCCTCAATAAAAGTCACCCTAAGTGAGAATCATCTTCTTCACCAATTGGTGTTTCTAGTGATACAGGTTCTAGGGCAATCTTTTGGATTTCTCTTACCTTTTCTGGAGAGATACCTTCCATGCGCTGACTAATTTCTTCAGCAGATGGATCACGTCCTAATTCCTGTACCAATTGACGCTGTACACGTGTTAACTTATTGATTGTTTCTACCATGTGTACTGGAATACGAATTGTTCTTGCTTGGTCTGCAATGGCACGTGTAATAGCCTGACGAATCCACCATGTAGCGTATGTAGAGAACTTGAAGCCCTTCGTATAGTCGAACTTCTCAACTGCCTTTACAAGACCCATGTTACCTTCCTGGATTAAATCTAGGAATAACATACCTCTACCAACATACTTCTTAGCGATAGATACAACTAAACGTAAGTTACTAGAGATTAAGATGTTTCTAGCCTCTTCATCACCTTCTTCAATACGCTTTGCAATCTCAGGTTCATCTTCTGGCTTTAAAGAGTGGTACACGTCCAATTTCCTTTAGATACATCTTAACTGGGTCATTTAACTGTGACATTACCACCTGAAGAGAATGATGATAAATCAAGTAGACTAGATAAATGGTTTTTCTTCATCATCCTCATCAAGATCAGGATCTTTATTGTCATCATCTCATCTTCACATCATCAACATCATCGTCTAGTAAGTCTAGATCATCGTCATCCGTAGCGGTGAGTTCTTCGATATCCTCATCTTCAACAATCTGGATATTCTCTGTATTGAACCAATCCCAGAGTTCATCCATGTCATCATCAGACATATCTAAGTGCTCTAAGGATGCTATGACATCCTTTCTGTGCGATGGAACCATTCTTCTTCGCAACTTTCCTTTATAATCTTCTTTGAGTTCATCAAGGTTCTTTAATTCTTTTCACCTTTACCTGAACGCTTATATGTTTCAATTTCTTTTGGTGTCTTTCTTGTCGTCTTTTCACTTTTTGTTTTTTCTTTCACTTCTTTTTGTCTCTTTGGAGTTTTTTTCTTCAGTCACAACTCCTTTGCCTAGAAGTTGCTTTTTCTACTACAACTTCCTCTTTTTCTTTCTTTCAGAAGCTTTCGTAGTTTTACTTGTTTCCTTCTTCATCGAGATACCTCCTCAGTTCTTGAATGCACTTTTTGGTATTTTTCCATCAGCACCTTTTGACCATATCATTAAGACCGGCTTGTGAGAGTTGTTCGTAATACGCATCTCTCCTTTTGCAATGTTGTAATTTTTACCTTGCGAATGGTCCTTTTTAGAAACCGCTTCGTCATAGTCGATATCATATGCAGGCATGGATACCAGTCTTGTTAGTAAATCCTTTACTCTTGCTTTATCCTGTACGGTCAATTAAATGACTTGGATCAGCATCATGAAATGTATGTAAACCATCAATAATTAACATTGCTAGTAACTTATGTGTCTTTGTCATTTAGATACCCTAGCTCATACTTCAAATGTATGGGCATGAGTAGCTGACTTCAACATCATTATGAGTATTAAATCTTCCGCATCTAGGGAACCATCTGGAATCGATAGTTTCTTCTGTACGGTTTGATTGAATTGGTCGATTGATTGTTTGTGGCACATAGTCAACTGGCATATGTGTCATCTCCGCTAATTGTTGTGTAAAGTAGCGGCGATCTACTTCATCAGGTAATGTTGCAATATCTGCTTGTACCTTACGAACTAGTCTCTATCCGAGTAGTTATTTAGATTTGTCTGTGAAACTTGATACTCAATCACAAACCCATCCAAGTTACTTCATCTTTGAGAACACTCTTTTAAACCTTCTGCTCCTTTGTTCACGCACAAGTCTCATCTGATCTTTTCCCGTCAGATTACGGATGACCGATACATCACAACCTGCTTTTCTTGCCATATGTACTGCACGTAAGGTAGCAGCCTGTCCAGCACGGTCGCCATCATAACAGAATACAATCTCGCAGCGATATTCTTTTAACAGATGAATCTGTTCTTTCCGTACAGGATGTTCCAGTGTACAAGCCGTATTGAAGATACCAGCTTTAGCAAAGCAATCACATCTCGTTACACCTTCACATACGTAAATCTTTCCTTCCTTACGAGCAACTGATTTTGCACGGTGATAGCTATATACAATATCACCTTTGGTAAAGATATCTGTTTCATTTGTATTGATATACTTGGAAGGATTGTTTGGATCTAGAATTCGTGCACCAAATCCAATCGGATTACCGTATTGGCTGAGAATTGGGAAAGTAATACGACCAGCAAAAGTATCATGGATACCAGATTCATTGATACGCTATTAAGCTCAGCACGATCTCATATCCGCATCACTAAAACCTTTAGCATGTAGAAAGTGATATAACGACGTCTGATTTGGGTTATACTATCTGAAACTCACGAATCAAATCTGCAGTCATCCCACGCTTTTTCAAGATACTCTTTTCATTCACGGCTTCAGGTGTATCCAGTTGATACATCATATACTGAATCGCCGCATTTATAACATTGTATAGTGCTTCTATGAGGATCCTTACTAGTTCTCTGCCTCGATATCAACATCAACCCGTAAAGCGATAGTTTATCAAAGATGCAACTCACTCAACTGCTGGGAATGTGATATTTTCGTAGTTTTGTACGAATGTATACACATTACCTCCATTACCGCAAACAAAGCATTTATAGATTCTCTTTTCTGGTGAAATAGACATCGATGGATCATGATCATCATGGAAAGGACAAATCGCTACATAGGAATTTCCTTTGCGATGAACCTGAATGTAGTGACCGATGACATCGACAATATCCGCTTTTTCACGAATGGCATTTATATCATGGTCACTAATCTTTGCCATATTCTCCTTCTTAGAAACGAATTTCCTTTACAAATCTTGTTACGCACTTCTTCTACAGTCATACGTTCCTGTTCCATGGAATCACGATAACGGATTGTGACTGTACCATCTTCCATTGTCTGCTCATCAATTGTGATACAGAATGGTGTACCAACTTCATCTTGACGACGGTAACGCTTACCAATAGATCCTGCTTCATCATATGTCACTGCAAAGTCATAAGATAATTCATGACGAATCTCCTCTGCCTTTTTCAGCATACTTCACGTAGTGGTAAGATTGCAGCCTTCACAGGTGCTCAGCACTGGAGTTAAAGCGCATTACTACACGTGTCTCACCATTCTCAAGTGTTTTTCACTCATATGCATCTGCAAAGAACATGAAGAATAAACGTTCAACACCTACAGCTGGTCTCCACTACATATGGAAGATACTTCTCTTTGTAATTGGATCTAAGTAAGTTAAATCTCTTACCAGATGTATTCTGGTGTTGTGTTAAGTCGTAGTCTGTACGGTCTGCGATACCCTCAGACTTCACCCCAACCCCATGGGAACTTATATTCAATATCTGTTGTGCCCTTTGGAGTAGAATGATAACTCTTCCTCATGGTCTCTGAAACGTAAGTTTTCTGGATTTCCACCCAGCTTCACAATCCAATCCATGCAGAAGTTACGCCAATATGGGAACCACTCATCATCTCGTACCGTGGCTTGCAGAAGAATTCCATTTCCATCTGTTCAAATTCACGTGTACGGAAGATAAAGTTACCGGGTAATTTCATTACGGAAGGATTCTACTAATCTGGCAGATACCAAATGGTAACTCTTACGATATGCACGTGCCACTTGTTTGAAGTCTACAAACATACCCTGTGCTGTTTCAGGTCTTAGATAAATTGTATTCTTAGAATCTTCCAATGTTCCTTGGAATGTCTTAAACATCAAGTTGAACTGGCGAATGGATGTAAAATTATGTCCACCACAATCAGGACATGGAACGTTATTATCCTTGATGTACTGTTCCATCTGTTCATTGCTCCAACCTTCTGGATTAACTGTTCCATTGAGAAGGATTCAATTAACTGGTCAGCACTGGTGTCTTGTATGACACTGCTTTGCAATCCATTAAAAGGATCAGAGAAAACCCTTTAAGTGTCCTGATGCTTCCCAAACCTTAGGATTCATTAAGATTGCTGCTTGAATCTCTTCATTGTTTGGGTCTTCTTGTATAAACTTCTTTTTGCCACGCACGCTTGATGTTATCTTTCAAGTTAACGCCTAAAGGACCAAAGTCCCAAGTATTATAAACCACCATAAATTTCTGAGCCTTGAAATACAAATCCTGTATTCTTTTGCATGCGAAACAATTAAGTCAAATGTCTTCTGTCTATCCATTGAAAATGAGCTCCAAAAATATTCCCTATAATATCCTGTAAAGTATAGCATTTTCAACCTATTTTTACAATCTTACGATATGCCATATCACGCCCAATAAAGATAAAAAAATTCCTCTAGTAGTCTTCTCTAGAGGAATTAAATATTTTCACTTCAAAACAAATATTGAAATCATTATAAATCGATAGGGTCCTTTTTGTTATTTTTTGATTGCATCTGCTAGACCATCGATAATCTGCACAGCTTCTAATGTGCCCAAATATGTACCATCGTCATCACGTAAAAGCAAAGTAATTTATGACAACTGGATGTCCTGAACGTTCAGACAATATGGTAAGACTATCACGTTTGCCCTTCTTAAAATCACTAATTAACATACGTACAATTGGTTCAACACGCTTTGGATGACAAGAATATACAGGTCTCAGCCAATTGCCATTTGGGGACGTGTGAATACCTTTTCACCTCTCATTAAAGTAGATGTTTATGTCATTTTCATCAACAAGTGTAATTTCAAAAGGTAGTGTATTCAACATTGCCTTTAACTGCTTTTAGATTCATATGTCCACCTGAAATCTCGATATTTTCATTGTGGATAATACTTGGCTGTTTAAGTTCTTTTACCTTTATCCCATACTGGTACATCTTCTTTGGCAAGGTAGCAATACCCATACATTGGAAAGTCTCTTGCGATTGCAATCCATTCATCCTCAGTAAAAATAATTTGTTACTAGTGGGAATAAGATATTCTTTTCTTTGAAAATCATTTCATTCATACGCTTAACAACACGTCTCAATGAATCCATATCTTTAGTGTCTTCAACTACAAACTTCTTTTAATTCTTGTTTAATTTTCATCTTCTACACCCACATTACATCACTTGGACCAGGGGAAATTTTTGTATTTATCCTTTAGAAGTGGGAACATTGTTTCTTCTTTTTCTTATAATGAGATTCGATTGCGCGTAGTTCACTTACATCCGCTAGAACATCTTCTGGCTTTACATCTTCCTTGAGTTTCTCCTCTAGTGCTATAACACGCTTTTTCAATCTGTGCATTCTCTAATTCAAGAATATTTAAAAGGATGCCCACGGTGTACGCATTAATACAGTTGTAGCATCTGCTGTTTGTTCATCAAAACCTAGCAATCGTATCTAGAACGCGTTCCTCTTCTGCTGAACGTTCCACTCCTTCTCCGCATTCGCAATTTTTCACTTCTTGTTGCGCCATGGAATAACGCAGAATGGACATCCACAAGCGTTGTACATCGCTAAGTTTTGTACCTTCTGAAAGAAGAGTTTGTTCAGCACGTGCAATTTCTACAGCTGAAACATCAGAGAAATTAGCTGCAAAATCTTTTCTTACAGACTCAATATCTTCACCATTACTGAGACGTTGTACATAGGATTTTCACTAATGCCCTCACGGTCACTAGAACTCAAATCACTACTCTTCCCTAAATCTGCAGATAAAGCTTTCATTTTTTTCTTCCTGTTGTTTTTGTAATTGTTCAGGCGTATTAATTACTTCAAAACCACTTAATTCGAAAAGCATCAATAATTGTTGAAAGAGGAATTTCTTTTACTCTTGCTCCCTTTTGGGATAGTCATCATCTTACCCATTGTATTTAACATGATTGGCTTAACTATTTCTGTAGCAAGATCACACATAATATCTTTTACTTCAGGATTTGCATTGCAATATCATATACACTTCTTTTGATAAAATCGATTGTTTTCTTTTCCATCATTTTCACCTCACCTTTTTAAGTATACGTCACAACGTAAAAAGTGTCGTTATACTATCTCATAGAAATACTTAAGTCCAAAAGAAAAAGAGATTTAGCCAAATTCTTCCAAATTCTCTCTTGAGGTTAAAACGACTATACAATCGTATGTAAATGCATATAGAAATTCATCGATTTCAATTGAATGTCCGCATGAAAATATAAGATGTCTATGAAATACTGCAAGTCTCTTTCATATCTCCTTCGATATACTGGTTGACGATATCGATCTAGTCCGGCTTTACATAACAAACGAAAGCGGCGTAAGTCTTCTGTCTTCATAAATGGAATATGATGTTCTTCGCATGTACTTGACACAAGAAACCTCCATCCTTCGGACTTACCGTAACGACATGCGGTATTTCCACAAGCGACGCATGCATCCATCTGGTAATAACCCTGCAAGATTAAGCATATCCACAAATAGTAATGATAGTACTAGGGTTGGATCATATCCCTCATCTAACTTTGAAAACAATATCTAGAAAATGCATACTCATCGATTGTTCGACATATCATCTCGCTTGCATGAGTGTTAAAACATCGATGAGTTCAGCCGCAACCGCAGCTGCACTAGAAGCTATGATATCTTCATGCATGGAGCGATAATACTCCTTGTACAACGTGCATTCTTCAAACGGAAGAATGTCTTTGTTTCATTATAATCGAATAAGATTTCTGTTTTTGTATAAGGCATGATAGAGCCAGCATTTTTGCTAGTCATTTTGCGTACACCCTGTGCCACAAAAGATAACTTTCCATACTCTTTTGTAAGCACACTCAGTATCACATCTGCCTCACGATAGTCACTCTGCTTTAATACAAAAACCCAGTGATACGATCATTCATCTCGACTCTGCTCCACCATAGCCGTATTCCGTAATACGGGCATCACGTGAGCGCCATTGCTTTCTACGCGTACAAAACAATTCCAAGAATACTTTCTTACCCAGTAATTTTTCGATATCTTCACGTGCTAAAAGAACCAATTTCTTTTCTTTAGCATAGCCCTTGCTTAAGCCAATCATGATACCTTTTGGCTATCACGCTCTACAAGTATCATTGCTTGGATATAAACCTTGTCCTTTTTGAATTCTTTATTTTTCGATAATAACTGCAGCCGCATGAGGTAGCTTCATCTTCTGTTTGGGTAAGAATCTTTTCACGGATTAATCCGCAATACGGAAGTTTTCAGCGCCATCACTCGTCATCTCTGCTGGATATAATAAATCACCTTCCGGAAGATATTTGCTTGTAGTCTTGATTAAATCTTCAAAGGACGTCCAAATTTTGCGGATAATGGGAAGTATTCCGCAAAGTCATAGCAGTTCTTTGCCACTGTTGAATCACTTTTACAATCTTCTCAGGCTTCATCTTGTCAATCTTATTTAAGACCAAAAATACTGGTAAGCCCTGTATTTTTAACCATGTTTAAGACAAACTCATCACCTTTTTGCGTATGGAACACTCGCATCCACTACGAGATAGATTAAATCTACACCCTGGATTACATCTGCAGCTTCTTTATTCATCCGTGATTCGAGACGAAACTTAGGTTTATGAATCACCAGGTGTATCGGTAAAGATAATCTGGCAGTCTTCATCTGTATAAATCACCACGAATCTCAGAACGTGTTGTCTGAGGCTTGCTAGATACGATAGCCACTTTTCTCACCAATCAAGGAGTTGATTAAAGTACTTTTTACCAGCGTTTGGTCTACCTGCTAACGCAACAAAACCGCTTCTCATCGACATACATCCTCTGTTGTAAATTGGTAAGGTAATAATTCATTCATGCATGTATCCATCTCATCTTTACGATTGATAAATAGATTGGTGTATCACCAGTAATCAGTTCACTTAATACCTGACGACAAATTCCACATGGTGCTGCAATACGATCACCATCACTTACAATTGCAAGTGCTCAATCGTATCTTTACGATACCCATTGAGTAGGCCGCAAAAGATTGCGGAACGTTCACCACAATTGGTAGCTCCAAAAAGAAGCATTCTCAATATTTGCTCCCCAGAATACTTTTTCCATCTTTGGTTAGAACAGCTGCTCCCTACATGATAATTAGAATATGGAGCGTAACTATTTTTCCATTGCTTTAAATGCTTCTTCAATTAATTCTTCACGTGTCATAATAACCCCCTTTAAAACAGATGATGAACAAAAATCAAGATACCAACGGTTAGTGCAATGAGCGACGCAAATAGTACGCCCCCAGCAGCTAAGTCTTTATATATACTTAATCTTTTTCATTTTTCTGTTGAATATAAATCACATAGTTTTTCAATACATGATTTAAGATTTCGCTACGATTACAAGTCCAATACAAAGAAGTACTGCAAAGCCACTCATAATAATTACAACCAATCATCCATGCCACAATACATGCCAGTATCGCAAAAATATACTGTATCTGTATACTTCTATCTTTAAATGAAGATACAAGACCTACAAATGCTAGCATAGAACTTATTTATCATTGTGACTAATAATCGGATCTAAGATCCTATCCTGTAAGGCAAACATCTTCTTTTCATCTTCTGGATTCATATGATCATAGCCCAAGCAATGCAGAAGTCCATGCGTGAATAAGAATCCCAATTCACGTTTTTCAGAGTGACCATATTCTCTCGCCTGTTTTCTTGCATAATCAATATTGATAAAAAGATCGCCTAAGTCTTTTTCTTCATCTGGGATGAAGTCTTCTAAACCATCACGAATCGCAAAAACTAATGACATCTGTTGGGCCGATCAATCCCACGATAATCACGGTTAATGATATGAATCGTACTGAGAGCGAACAAATGTAACACTGATTTCTAAAATCTTTGCTAGTTTAAGTTCCTTCTCTGTACGCTTTGTGATAGTCTGAAGAATTTCATATGCATGCATATCTTGGTTTGTTTTTATTGATAAATGTAATTTCCATATTATCCTCGCTTCTTCAAAGACAACTCACGTCTTTTGTTCATCTTCTCTGCTGTAGCGTTCAATAATCTTCTGTACTAATAGGATGACGCACAACATCATCCGCACTTAATTCCATAATTTTAATTTCGCTTAAAACCATCTAAGATACGAGTAGCCTCAATTAGACCGCTAGTCTGATTATGATTTAAGTCAATCTGAGTAACGTCACCAGTGATAATCATATGAGATCCAAAACCAAGTCTTGTTAGAAACATCTCTCATCTGTGATGCAGTTGTATTTTGTGCTTCATCCAAGATGACATATGCATCATCTAACGTTCGACCACGCATGTACGCAAGTGGCGCAATCTCAATCGTACCCTTTTCAATCAACTTTTCTGTCTGTTCATTCCCCAACATGTTATGTAACGCATCATATAGAGGCGTCAAATATGGATCAACCTTTTCCTTCAAATCACCGTGTAAAAAGCCTAAACTTTCCCCAGCTTCCACTGCAGGACGTGTAAGAACGATTCGCTTTACATCACCCTTTTTAATGCACTCACAGCTTTGGTAACTGCCAAGAATGTTTTACCAGTACCTGCAGGTCCAATCGCAAATACCACAGCTGCGTTATCCATCGCTTTCGCAAAGGCATACTGTCCTAACGTCTTAGGCACAATTGCTTTTCCACTCATCGTTCTACCAATGATTTCAGAACTCATTTGCGAAAAATCAATTGTCTGTTCTTTTCTGCCAGTAAACGACTTGCATAAATGACATCTTGTTCACTAATGACTTTATTCTGTTCTGCAAGTGTCATAAGTGCTGTTAAAACACGTTGAATCAGCAGTAGTTCTTCATCGCTACAATTTCTAACAAAAAATGTATTATCTCGATAAGAAATATCTTTTTCAAAATTGCGAACTTAAAACAATTAGATTTCTATCATGATTACCAATGATATTCATCGCAATCTGCTCTTTCATTCCCTCTAAGTGAATTGATTTTTATATTTTCCAAAATAATGTCTCCTTAGTAACAATATTTTAACAGGTATCTGTATAGTTGAAAAATGTTTTTACGCTCAGTTTGGTTTTTATGCTAAACTACTGTAATACAAAAGGAGTCTTCCAAATGAAAAAAAGAATAGCGATTCTATTAAGTTTGATTTTATTAGCTGGATGCACAAAAACAGACCGTCTCAAACATCAAATACTTCAAGTACAAGTAACGCAAGCACTAGCGATAATTCTGGTGGTTGTGCAGCCTTTGCGGAATGTGAATCCAGCGAAGATGTAGCTAAGCTCTCACGAAGATTTACTAGCCGCAAAAACACTCCATTTGAAAAGGCTACAATGGAAGATGTCGTTTCCTATATTGAAAATAAAGAAAGTCACATCGTATTCTTAGGTTTCCGCGATTGTCCCTTGGTGTCACAGATTTAATGCCTATCTTAAACGATGTTGCCATTCAAAAATGTTAAGATCAAATATGTGAATGTACGCCCAGAAAACACAAAAGAAAGTGATCTACGTAACGAAAATAATCCGACCTATGTTAAACTCCAAGAGCTACTTAGGTGATGTCTCCAGAGATGGCACAAATAAGATTTATGTTCCATATGTAGCAGTGATTCGTGATGGTAAAGTTATAGATTTTATGTTAAGTCTTGATTACGATGCACATACTGGTACAAATTACAGAAGCACAAATCGAAGAATACAAAACACGATTAAATGAATTGTTAGATAAATAAACTCCGGATAACCGGAGTTTTATTCTATATAGCCTTATAACACTGCGCAAGATAGCCACTTCTTGCGTTTTCTTCTGTATCTTCACTTTCATCAAAACCATCATACTGGTGCTTTAGGGTCATGTACTTTTGGCTTTCGTCTCATTGAATTACATATTTCATCAATATGTGCAAATGCGAAGGCGAAGTCATCTGTCCATCCCGTGTGACCGGTAATAATCTTTAGTTGTAGATTACGTTTTTCTAATATTTCCTTCTAATCTCTGTAATGATTTACATTGAAGCTTATGATCTTCCGCAAGAGTATTTAAGAATGCGTAACTCCATCTGCCCCCAAGCCAAAATCGTATCTCCAGTAAATAGATAACAATCATCAACAAGATATACAAGATGTCCCCTACGTATGACCAGTGTACTAAAAACGCTTCAATCTTAATATTACCAATGTAGAATATCTGTCCATCTTCAATGAGTATCTTAGGATTATCAATAATGACCTGTGGTAATGTTGTTAAACCCCAGAAAAACTTTACGATGCTTACGACCTTCTAGATATTCATTTTTCGATATTTCCAATATAGATTGTCGCATCTCTAAAAAGTTCATCGCTACCTTGTTCAATAGCGCCTACATGGTCAGTATCCTGATGTGTAACAAGAATCTCTTTAATATCCTTTGAATTGATACTAGCCACCGTATCTTTCTCTGCAAGTCGATCATAGTTATAACCCGCATCAATCATAATCGTATGCTTCATCTTTAGAATAAAAATAGATATTTGCGACATACCTCGGATACAACTTACTCTATCATCGATAAAACTCTGTGTTTAAAGGTTTGAAGATTTCTTTACCTTTAAACATAAAAAGACATAAACTTCAATTTTGAAAATTTGAGTCATTCTTAGACATGATTATTCACCTTTTCCCTAAATAAATTATAATTTATGGTTAAATGCTCGTCGCAAGTTAATTATAACAAACTCAAATCAAGATAGTGAAAATATAAAAAGAAATGCTTACGCACTCCTTATTTTCCTCTTCTTCTCGCTTTACGAGCAGCTTCGATCTTAAGCTTTCTCTTAACACCAGTGCTTAACGTAGTACTCTCTCTTACGAGCTTCGGCGAGGGTTCCATTGCGTGATACCTGACGCTTGAAACGGCGTAGCGCATCATCCAAATTTCCTCATTTTCTTTGAGGACGACTTTAGACATTCCTAACCCCCTTTCTTTTTATAAAGCATTAGTATCATACCAAATCCATTACACCATTGCAAGATATTTATACGATTATTACACAGGTAGTTAAGTTTCAACATAAACGCAACACTCTGTTGCGTTAACTTGTGACATGTTATCTTTATACCTGTGTATCTGTTGGACTCCTTTTTAGATATCAGGAGAAAACATTTATGTCAGGTAAACATTTCACACTCGAAGACCGTATCAATATCCTTATGCATGTTAAACAAAAATCATTCCATGCGTATGATAGCTGCCGCTTTGAATGCCTCTGCTTCAACTGTTTCCAGAGAACTTGAAAAGCATAGGATCCTTGATGAATACTCTTCATTTCATTCTGTCACTCCTACCTGCAGCCGAATCATGAAGGCCCCTTGGATATGCAATGGCTGTCCACGTTTCTCTGCATGTAGAAAGAGAAAGTATCGCTACATCCCTGCACAGGCACATAGTACTTATGAATCTACTCTTCATCTATCTAGAGAGAAGATCCGAACTGGGGAAAAAGGTCTGAGATTTCTGATAATCTCGTCACGCCTTTTGATCTCGTGACCAAAGGCAAACTGTCGCTCACGTGTTCTCCACTCATGGTGAACAGATGGGAATATCCTGTTCTACTTTTTACCGCTATGTCAATGACAATAAACTCACCATTCGCAATATAGATCTTCCCAAGCGTGTTCGCTATCCGCTCTCCAAAAAGAATATCAAACGTGGCGATAACACTATGATAGACAACCAATCGTGCCGTGTGACGCGATTATACTGCCTTTCAGGAATTCATTGCCCAGCATCTGAAAGCTAATATCGCTGAGATGGATTCCGTCATCGGTAAGAAAGGTGTCGGGGAAAAAGGTACTTTCTAACCCTACTATTACGTAAGAGTAAATTTATGTTTGCCTTCCTAAGGAATAGAAATACAAGCTTCTGTAACAGAAGTATTCTGACCACATCCAAAGGAAGATCGGCTTTGCAAGGTCTCGCTACTATGTTCCGTGTAGTGCTTACGGACAACGGTCCTGAATTCAAGGACCCCATTTCCTTGAACATGGTACACGCAACGTACAGCGCTGTCATATATTTTATTAGATTCCCGCGCCTCCCAACAGAAGGGGCGCATTGAAAAGAATCATGAATATATTCGAAAATATCTGCCCTCAAGGGACATCCTTTAACGGCCTTACACAAGAAAAAGGTAAATCTAATGATGAGCCATATCAATTCCGTCAAGCGTGACTCATTGATGACCGTTCACCATTTGAATGTCTCACTAGGGCAGAACTCAAAACTATAAAAAAAGCTTGGATTAACACCAATCGATCCAGACGAAGTTAATCTAAGCCTAGACCCTAATTCAATAGGTCCTCAAAGTCCAACGGATACTGACTTACACAACTGAACTGTTGCGTTTAGTTGACACCCTAAACCCTTCAGTTGTTTTCATTGCGCCAAAAAGCGAGTATTCCTACATAAAAAGATACCATATTACTATTAAAAAGAGTCATTATAGATCAAAAATTCATCTGATAATGACTACATTAGTTCGTTATCTATTGCCTTTACTTATCGTGTTGCATTTTACTTTTGAAACTTAAAGCTTATTACACAGGTTTTTTGCGTAATTACGATATCCAATGTCCTATCAAAAGCA
>BNJT01001721.1_pt1 | contig 29340 bp, 53 predicted proteins | sample 8540491 | NCBI WGS metagenome assembly BNJT01 (sample SAMD00202455, study PRJDB9452) | human saliva metagenome | host: Homo sapiens | reverse complement strand
TTACGTATTGCTGAAACCGCAAAGGTTATCGCTCTTGCAGCCTTAAAGTACGGAGATCTTTCCAACCAGATTACAAAGGACTACATTTTTGACCTTGAGAAGTTCAGTGCTTTTGAAGGAAATACTGGTCCTTATATTCTTTACACTATCGTGCGTATCGCCTCTATCTTACGGAAATATGCTGAGGCAAACGGAGAGAGCTCGGTAGATACCGCTACATGGATTAAGAATTACGGAAAGAACTATACACTCAGTCCGATGAGGAGCCTTCTTTACTCGCACTCGAGAAGCAGATTATTGTATTTGCCGACGAAATGAATGACGCTTGAAGGAGCTTGCACCGCATAAGATCTGCGGATACATCTATGCTTTGGCAAACAGCTTCAATGCGTTCTACCACAATGTAAAAGATTCTTGAGAGACGGATAAGGAGAAGCAGAAGAACTATATTGCACACCTTGCACTGACCTGAGAATCCTGACCGATGCGATCCATGTACTTGGATTCTCTGCACCGGAGAAGATGTAAGATGAAGTATTTTGTCATGAGCGACTTACACGGCTCAGCTTACTATACAAAGAAGCTTTTGGATATCTATAAGGCAGGAGAGTATGAAAAGCCTCCTTGAGATCTCCCTTATCACGGTCCGCGAAATGATTTACCGAAGGACTATGCGCCGAAGGAAGTTATGCGATGTTGAATCCTCTTAAGGATGAAACCTTGCAGTACGAGGAAACTGTGACGCGGAAGTGGATCAAATGGTACTGAATTTCCCATTATGGCAGACATGCGCTGCTTGACTTGGGAAGTAGAAGCATTTTTCTAAGCCACGGACATGTATATAACCATGAAAGCTTTCCCTTAGAAAGAATGGGCGATGCCTCTTTGCAGGGGCATACCCACCTTCCTGTAGCGGAGAAGAAAGAACGAGACGGGAAGTTCTACTATCACTTAAATCCCTGATCGGGAAGTCTTCCGAAAGAGGACAATCCGAACAGTCACGGGGTTCTTACGGAAGAGGGATTTACGATTTATACCTTGGACGGGAGAAGTGCTAAAGAGGGTGGAGTTTTGATAAGGAAAAGAGTCAAGTATGCCATGTTTTATGAATGACGACACTTGAATAAGCGTGGTCACTTTCGTGGTCACCTTGCCCCTGAAAAATGCACTACTTTTTATGCGAAATACAGCTTCATAAAAAATCTCTTAAAAAGTGAATAATAAATAGAAAAACAGCAGATTCTAGGTCGAAATTGACTGAAATCTGCTGTTTTTAATCGTGGACCTGATGGGAGTCGAACCCATGTCCGAAAAACGAATTCCTTTCCTTCTACTATCATAGTACACTTCAAGATTCCCCACTCATAAAAAGCTGTGCACCTCTTTTATGAGCCGGTATCCTCTACATACGCCTGAGCATGGGAGAAACCATGCGTCGTTTCTCACATAAATGAGGTCAGGATCTCTCCTGTGAGTGAGAGAGGCATGGCAGCAGCGCTTAGGCTGCTAATGCGTAACTATTATCGTTAGCGTTTAATTTTAATTTTGAAGTTTAACGCGACTTCTTTCGGATAGCTTCTAAAGCTGCATCATCCCCGTCGAAACCGGTACAAGCCCTTGAGAATACAAGTCTAGCGAATTTTCCTAAAAATGTAAATAGAACTGCCCGAAGAGACAGAAAGATGTAATGAATTTTTAGCATTAATAGAGTGAAATATCTTCTTGCCGACTCTTGCTTTACGGATTGAAGATAAACTATAATGAATTCGATTTTATGTAAGCGAAAGCCGCTTACTTAATTGGACGAATAGAAGAAAAGGGGAAAAACAGCATGAATCATGAGAAGATTCTCGTATTGATTTTGGTGACAGTACAACCAGTTGATTGCCCGGAGAGTAAGAGACGAAGGGGTTTATGCAGAGGTTTACAGTTCCGACATTGGCATAGAGAAGATTAAAGAATTAAGTCCCAAGGGAATTATCTTCACCGGAGGGCCTCAATCCGTGTACAAAGAGGAAAGCCAGCATATCGGAAAAGAAATTTTTCGAGCTGGGCATCCCCATTTTCGGCTTCTGTTATGGAGCGCAGCTGATTGCATATGAGCTTGAGGAGAGGTGGCTACCGCCCCTGTCAGCGAATATGGAAAGACGGAAACTCATGTGGAGAAGTCCTCCGTGCTTTTTCTCCGATGTTTCGGAGGAGACCACCGTTTTTCATGTCCCATACCGACTATATTGCCAAGGTGCCGGAGGGCTTTTACCATTACCGCCCATACAGAGCATTGTCCTGTTGCAGGAATGGAAGATGGGAAGAGACAGATTTATGCGGTGCAGTTCCATCCGAGGTACAGCACAGCGTAGAAGGACAGAAGATGATTCATCATTTTCTATGACGTCTGCAAACGTACCGGAGACTGGAAAATGGCGTCCTTCGTGGAGGAGCAGGTTTCCTTTGAAAAATAAAATCGGCTCCGGAAAGGTGCTTCTGGCCCTTTCCGGCGGTGTGGACAGCTCTGTTGCAGCAGGGCTTCTTTCCAGAGCCATCGGAAAGCAGCTGTACTGTGTATTCGTAGACCACGGCCTTCTTCGAAAAAATGAAGGAGATCAGGTGGAGGAAATCTTTGGAGAGAAGGGAGATTTTCGAGTTAAACTCGTCCGTGTCAATGCGGGAGAAGAGTATTTTGAGAAATTAGCTGGGTGGAAGATCCGGAGAAGAAGAGAAAGATTATCGGAGAGCAGTTTATCCGTATCTTTGAGCGTGAGGCAACAAAATCGGAGCAGTGACTTCTTGCCCAGGGAACCATTTACGCAGACGTGGTGGAATCCGGCCTTGAAAAGGGGCTGTTATTAAGTCCCACCACAATGTGGGCGGCTTTCCCAAGAACATTTCTAAGGAAATGTAGAGCCTCTGCGCCTGCTCTTTAAGGACGAGGTGCGTAAGGTAGGACTGGAGCTTGGCCTTCCGGAACATCTGGTTTATCGTCAGCCCTTCCCGGGACCGGGACTTGGGGTAAGAATCATCGGAGAAGTAACGCCTGAGAAGGTTCGCATGGTACAGGATGCGGACTTCATTTACCGTGAAGAAATCGAGAAGGCGGGACTTTCCTGTTCCTACAGCCAGTATTTTGCCGCCCTCACCAATATGCGCTCTGTGGGCGTTATGGGAGACTTCCGTACCTATGACTATGCGGTGGCTCTCCGTGCGGTGATTACCGATGACTTTTATGACCGCAGAATGCGCGGATATCCCGTTTAGCGTACTTCAGAGAGTGATGAATCGAATCGTGAATGAGGTAAAGGGAGGAACAGGGTGTTCTATGATTTGACTTCTAAGCCACCAGGAACGATTGAGATGGAGTAGCAGAAGCAAATATGTTACTGTTATAAAACGCTTGAAATACACGGATTTGGCACTTTTAAAGTAGTAAAAATTCTCTAAAATGATACTATTTTTGATACTGAAAAGCTGAAAAGATAGGTTCAAAAAGGAGTTGTTGAATTGAGCGAGTTTTATGAGCGATACTTATTGACCGAAGGGCAATAAGATAGGTATAAAGGTTAAAAGCCTTCCATCGTTTATGGTGGGAGGCTTTTGTGGAAAATAGAGAATGGTAGATTAGAAGTTGTGGAGTATGAATGAATATAAGAATTAGAAAAATGACAGTCAGTGATTTGGAACCGCTTTATAAACTTTTTGTCGAATTCGAAAGTAATGCAATATCTCGAAGCACCCTACACAAAAAGAGCAGACCGAGCAATTCCTCTTTCGATCCGGCCTTTCTGAGACACCATTTATATACGCAGTTGAAAAAGATAACGACTTCATCGGGTATGTGATTTATCATGATTATGATTCAGAGAGTGTCGAGATTGGATGGGTTTTTAGAACCTTCCTTTTGGGGGCTAGGAATTGCATCATGCTTGACATCCAATATGATAGCAAAAGCTAGAAAACTCAGGTAAACAGGTAGTGATTGAATGTGTACCTGAACAAAAAAAGTAGTATTCGGATAGCTGAAAAATATGGATTTCAAAAAGTGTGGTATTATCGATGGACTGATGATATATCGTTTGTAGAGGTAATTCAAAAACTATGAAAAACAGGTATAAAAACAGCTAAAAAAATAGAAACTAAATAAATAATGATATATAAAAAAGAGGAACAAATATGTTATGGTAATTATTGAGATGGAATAAACTGATTAAATATGTTTTTTTGATATATAACTATTGAAAAATACTGGGTTTTAATGATTTGAAAGCGTGAAACCGCCTTTAGTGATACTAAAAAATAGGTTCAAAAAGGGAGTTATTGTATTTAGGTGATTCTTTTAAAGCCTTTCATCATTTTGGTGGGAGGCTTTTTGTGCAAGAATTGAGTGATAAATTTGAATTTATGATTTTTAGAACTAATGTGTATTTTTACATTAAAACAGCATCCGATGACATATGTTGACCTTTAGGATTATATTAGATGTTATAATCCTGAGAATCGTTATGAACGTTATGAAACACGGTCGGAAGAGAATCCGGATGGTAGATGGAGTAAACATAAAGTAAAAATGACATCCTGAGAGAGATAAGACCAGCTTGGATATTTCCTAGATTAATGATAAATTACTGGCAGATCTTTGATGATTTGTCATCACTAGACGAGTTAGCTGATGATATTATTGAGAATCAGTAGAGTGCAATAGAAAATTTTAGGAGCCTAGAAGCAGCTTAAGGAATAGACAACCAAGAGGATTATATGAACAAGAAGTGTCAGGTGTTTACACCCACAGGATTATGTTGAAAAATATTAGATGATGTAGGCTACATATCTGATTTATATGGGAAAAAGTTTTTAGAGAACTCCTGCGGAGATGGAAACATTTTGGCAAAGGTTGTTGAAAAGATATATTGCAGATGGAAAAGCAAATGGTCTATCTAGATCTAAGATTAAAAATGGACTAAAAAGATATTGTTGGGATTGAAATAGATAAAGAACAAAGTAAAAAGTGTATTGATCGATTAAATACTATTCTAGAAAATAATGGTATACCTATTCTTGAATGGAAAAATCCACACTGAAGATTATTTAAAATATCAACTGAATGAAAAAGTTTGATTTTGTTGTAGGAAATCCACCATACATTACATATAGCGAGATGAAAGAAACGGATCGTAAATTTCTACGAGACTCTTTTTGAGTCATGCAAAAAGGAAAGTTTGATTATTGTTACGCGTTCATAGAGAAAAAGTTTACAAGATTTGTCTGTAAATGGGAAAAATGGCCTATTTGATTCCAGTAAGTATATTTAAAACGGTATTTGAGAAACTCTTAGAAAGAATATGAAACCATTTGTGAGGAAGATTACAGAATATACACAAGTAGGAGTTTTTGACGAGGCTTTAGTAAAGCCTGCAATTTTGTTTTAGAAAAAACGAAGTAAAGAATCAGCTGCACACATTGACAACACAAGTGATACTAGCCGGATAATTGATATTAATAAGTTGTCTTTAAAAATGGACTTTTTAATGAAGATGTTGTTGGAAAAAATAGATTTGGAGATTATTTTAAGGTTGCACATGTTGTTGCGACATTACTAAATAAAGCATTTGTTTTATCTGATTTTGAAGAAACGGAAAAATAGCTATGTTGTAGATGGATGTTATATTGAGAAGGCTGTTGTAAGGTCAGCAGATACTCCAAAAGAATAGACAATATGGTAAAGACGAAAAATTATTTTTCCATATTATTATAAGGATGGGAAATTAAATCATTATAGAGAGGAGCAGTTTGAAGAAATGTTTCCAGGCGTTGTTAAATATCTAAATAGATTTAGAGAAGAACTACAAGCTAGGAAAAGGGATATTGCTTTCATTATGGTTTGAATATGGAAGATCACAAGCATTAGCAGGAATTAATAAAGAAAAAAACTTTTAATTTCTACAGTGATTTCAAGAAAAGTAGAAGTGTATGAACTTTCAGAGGACAATATTCCATATGCAGGTATGTATGTGGTGCCAATCACAGATGATGAGAATATGAATTTGCAACGAGCGAAGTCAATATTGGAAAGTAATGATTTTTATCAATATGTGCAAAATGTTGGTATTCATATCAATGGGAATTCTGTACGTGTAACATCTAAGGATATTGAAAAATTATCATTTCTAATATTTATTTGAGGAGTCGGAAAGATGAGTAAAATAGAATTTTCTGTTGGAGCAAAAAGCGGCCTCGATTGATTGACGAGAAAATATAGCCGATGCTGATGGCGCATTGATGGAATTAATAAAAATGCGTATGATGCTGACGCAGAGTGCGTTTTGGTAAGATTTGCTGTCCCTTTTCCAGAAATTCCACTGAAAACTACATTATCGTATTTAGAAATGAAAATATGAGTACTGAAGATGTAGGATTGGTACTCAAATTTTATGAGGAGGATGGTAATGGTAACCTTTGAACTAAAAAAATAAAATGCAGAGAATTTTAATGAAATCAATAAGGCTTCAATCGAATCTGTCTAAATATAATAAAATTTATATCGCAGATAATGGCCAGGGGATGAATTATAATACAACTACTTCTTCTTGGATGTATATAGGTACCAGTGATAAAGAAAAATTATGTATCTCGAAAAAGGGAGAATTAAGACCGGAGCAAAGGTATCGGAGATTTGCTTTGGACAAGTTGTCAAAAAAATCTCAGTTGGTTAGCAAAGTCTAGCAGATGAAACGCAACCCATTTATTGGCAAATGAATTGGGAACAGTTTGCTTCTGCAAGATTAATAAGTGATGTGGGAAGCGATGTTGAAGAAGTAAATAAAAATATATCGATGTAATAAAAGGAATGTTTTCCAAATCAGAAAAAGAATTATTAGTAAATATAATTGGGATACGGGTACTGTTATAATATTGACTCCAACTCGTGAGGTTTGGAATAAGAGGTTATTTAGAAAAAGTTAATACGAATTTGGGAAGTATTAATCCAATTGGTTCAAAGGATAAGTTTGATGTTTTTTTGTAAAGAATGATTATTTTCCTGAATATAATCATGAATCGATGGATACATCTATACAATCAAAAGACTATGATTATCGTATTAAAAGTACATTACGATGGTGCGGATTCAATTTGTATCAAGCTATTAAGAAATGAAGTAGATTTAACAAAACAATCTGTAGTTATAGAAAAGAATGGCCAATCTAAGCAAAAAAGATTTGGATAAAGATTTTTGAGTAGAAACAAGTTTCAAGTAGAACTGCATCATAAGGATGACTATGATAAAGAAATATCCTTGAATTATGCAATACAGGATTTTCTTAAAGAAGATAGTATAGATAAAATTCATAGAATCGAGAAGTAGATGCAGAATTATATTTCTTGCTGTATAGGAAGTGGTGATAAAAGGCCAAGCATTATGAAAAAGTTGCGAAAGCTAGTAGATCCAAATTGCATGAAAGATTTTCCGGAGTGAAGATATATCGTGATTCTTTTTAAAGTGCGTCCATACGGTGATGAGGGATCATTGGCAGATTGGCTAGGACTGGGAGAGCGAAGTCAGAAAGTGCTCCAGCTGGTGTAGGGCATTTGACTGGTATGTGAGCGAGTTGAACCATATCAGTTATTGGGATGGGTGAGTATAGAAGGAAAACTAACCCACTTCTGGAAGATATGGCTAATAGAGAAGGACTTGTGTTAACTGAATATTATTATATATTTAGAGACATGATTGTTAGATCAATTGAAGAATTTGAGTATGATAGACAATATGTTTACCGTGAATTTTCAAAATGGGTAAAAGAAGTTGAAGACTCGCTTACACCTTTACAAGAAGCAGTAAAAAGAAGAGGCAAAAAGAAGGGCAAACATTTCCAAGAGTGAAAATGAAAGATGCTGAGTATCAAGAAGAAACGAATAATAATTTTTAGTGAGGATGATTTATATGATACTATAAATGAATTAGCATCAGATAATGAAAGGGTGCTTATTAAGGAACAAATATTACATATACTTAGCTCTTCTGGGATTGTATTGAATACATTTTTTTCCATGAGTTTAATGCAATAAATACACAATTTCATGTTGAAGCTCCTCAGTTACGAAGTAGAGTTAATCATATTTTTAAAGGGTGAGGAGTATAGTGGTTTAGCTGTATATAATCCCTATACGAGATTAGATGTTTTGGAAAAATGATAGGCTTTGATGGCAGCGTTTCTTGATGTTGTTATGGAGGGATTAAAAAGAAAAACTTAGCTGTTCAAAGATAAATATAAAGAATGAAATAGAGGATATTATTACAAATTGGAGATGGATTCTGGAAGAAAAACATATTAAATTAAATGTTTTCATATAGTTGCGATAATGAAGAGAATATATTTATGGACTTTGCATCGGTTGACTTATATATAATTTTCATATAATTTCTTTTTAAATTCTGCTTGGTTTTTTTGGAAAAAGAAGATAACCCAGAGAGAAAAATTGATGTAGATATTCTATTTGATGCGGATTCTATTTCTATGAAATTGATTAATAATGGCCCTAAATTGGATAATAAGTATAAGTATAACCCTGATAAAATTTTTGAGTTGGGAGAGACATCTAAAATAGGACTGAAGGATGACACGAAGATTAGTTCAGGAACGGGCTTAGGACTTTGATATTAAAAAGAGACGGTTGAACGTTACTGAAGGGCGAAGCTCATGTACTTACATCCATGAATGAGGGTTTTGGTATTTCATTTCTATAATAAGGTGAAAGGAGCGTTTAGATGTTTGTAATCGGAATAATTGATGATGTTCAAAAACGAGCGCGATGATATTCAAGTATCAATATTGGACAATCTTTCGGATGTTTTAGATGTGTCATCTAAAGAATATCTGATTGAAGGAAGAAGTAAGGAAGAATTATTATATGAAATTAGAACAGATATCATTAAGGACAAAATAAATTTGTTTGTTGTAGATTTTTAAGCTTGATACCAAAGAAAAATTATATCGGGAAGTGAAATTATTGAATTTATGCATGAAGAAACCCAGATTTTCCTGTGGTTATATTGACTAATGCGCCTGACGAAAGTAAGAATTTTGAATCAACTGATGCAGACAAAAATATGCACGTTTTTGAATCCAGAATTGCCAGAGACCAAGGAACAGGTCCATAATATGCAGTTGAATATGGAGAAATATATAAAGCATAGGCAGGCGTTGGAGGCTAATCTAAATATCGCTATCAATAAATATCATAATGGCAAAGATTTAGATAGTGTAACTGCTGAAATTGTCGAGATTGAGAATAAGCTGTCTAGATACAAGCAAATTTATCAATCTGCAGTTGAAAAATATTGATATTAAAAAAACCTAGAAAGTGCATTTGATATATTGAATAAGCTCAAAGCAATGGAAGAAGACGAAAATGAAAAAGAATAGCGTTTAAAACAACACACTATTAGCAGATCTATAGTAGTACATAAGGATGACTATAAAAATTATAGAGATGATTTGCATAATGATTTCAAGGGCGGTGCGGATATTGTGATATGCCACAAGATTTGATAACGACAAGCTCTACATTGATCATTTTATACCCCAAAAAGTTTTTTTGCAGGGAAAAAGGACTATCTAAAAGACGGATTACAACAACTTGATTTATGCATGTCCGAAATGCAATCTGTCAAAAGGAGGAAAAATATGAAGGTGATTTAGAAAAAGACCCTGGTATTGTTAACGGATTGTTCTATAATCCGGTGGATTTAGATTATAACACTATTTTTATAGAGATAAGTGGGGTGGAATACATCTGGATGATGCAAAAGGGCAGAATATGGTTAATATTTTGAAATTGTATCGTCCAGTTCATCAAGAGGCTTTGGCTGTTTGAAAATTTGGAGCAGCTTGATGAATTATTAAACAAAAATGAATGCTGAAAAGAGATCTAACCAAAAAGATATGCTTCAAAAAGCTTATAATACAGTGTCTACAGAACAAAGAAAGTTAGGGAAAAAGATTTCGAAGTACGTTCAGAGAGAGTAAATTTCAAAAATAATTAGAGACTATCAACTTTGAATTTGCATTTTGAGAGGTGTGATTATTACGGAATGGTGGAGCCGATTGTTCTGGGTGGTGGCGTATCTATCGAGAGTATGAAAAAGCCTGTAAAAATCATAAGGTCTTCTATAATACAATGAAAAATCATGGAGGACCTTTAATTATGGTAAAAAGAGAAAGAAAACCAGTACATCACGTCCAAATGACGATAGTGTCAATAATCTTTCGCAAATTCATTTTCAGCCGCCGGTGTATTATAGTTAGCTGGCTGTGAACTGACCGTCAACCTTGCACTGGAGTTCCAAATCAAACAGGTGATTCATGTTGAGATACCGCTTGATTCCCAGTCCGACGCTGCCACATAGCGCAGTCGGGCACAGACTAGCATCAAAGCACTTTGACCATCAGGGAATGCTCCAACTCGCTTTTTGTTCGGCGTTTGATCTCCTATTGACGCGTTTAATGGTGTTGTTGGTACGGATCTGATTCCAGTGTTCAGTTGGATAGTCCATATATGTGAGCGTCTCTTCGATGCTTTCCCTCCACTTTCTGGGCAACGACAGACAGCTTCATTTCGCGGAGTTGCTGTGCTACAGAAGCAGCCTTTTTCTCGAGCTAATTTTTTTGCTTTCTTGGGCATGGATGGCCTTCAGCATCATTGTGACAGTTCGCATCTTTGTTCTTGGGGTGACGGTGAATACATTTTCGTAGAAATGTACTGTACAACGCTGATGCCGGGCTCTGGAAACACTTCAGGAATGCTTTCTAGCATACCAAGGCACTTGTCTCCAATGATGAGATGAACGCCTTTAAGCCCACGCTCTTCAGCCATACAAAGAAGTTTCTCCAGCTTTCGTGATCTTCCCTTATGCCTTCAGCGGCGCCAAGGATTTTGCGATAACCTTCATTGTTCACACCAATGGCCACGAGGACAGCGACATTCTGGATTTCGCACTCCAGCTACGTTTAAGGTAAACACCATCAACGTAGACGTAAGGGTACTCCTCAGTAAGAGGACGGGAACGCCATTCCTCGATATGCTCATACGCTTTCTTGTTGAGGTTACTGATGGTTCCTGGGGAAACTTTGCTCCCAAGAGAGCCCTCAGTGATGTCCCTCAACACGACGAACAGAAATACCGGCCAGATACATCTCAATCAAGGCTTCTTCTACGGAACACTCACGACGCTTATAGCGTTCGACGTTGCTGCGCACCAGATCTTTGAGATTATTCTTTATCAGATCCTCATTGAGCTGTATAATGTTATCAGACATAGCTATTACCTCCTCGATGGGTTTTGTGTAGTAACTTAATTTTACCGACGGCAATAAACTATGTCTATTTTTATTTGAATTTGCGAAACTTATTATACGTTATCTGTTTTTCATTTAATGATAGATAAATATGGATTAACTAAAATTAGAATTACAAAAAGGCCTGAATAGAGGGGGCTTTATGAAACAACTATTAGAAACAATAGAAGAAGTTATAAGAAGGAAATATCAAGAAAAATGGATTTTCAAGACGATTAGTACAATAGTTCTTTCTTTACTTTAGTTTTATCATTGTATTTATAATAACATTTTTATAAACAACCGGATAGGTTATTCGGAAGAATATTTGAATTATTTAATACAGGATCTCTTTATATAGTCTCATTATCTCTTATGACAAATTTTTATTAGTAAATCAAAAAAACACATCACCAATTAATGAGTCATTCATTAGAGTTTTAAAAATTGTTGCTATTATTCTTGGTCTTTTAATTGCAATGTTTTATGGAGCATCATATGAAGCAGATAAGAATATAATTGTATTACAGAGACATCAAAAATTTATTTCTATAATATGTTATGTTTTTACAATTTTATTGATTGCGGGAATCAATTTTTAAATAGAACTGATGCGATTAATGATGTTGTAACTAATCAACAAGAAGACAAATTAATTGAAGGTGCTGAATCAGAAAAATTCAACTAAGGAGGGATTAGAAATATGATTAAATTCAAATATTTTTGATTGAGCAAACTGATTGACAATTATATTTAGGGGCTTTAGTGCCGAGATATTGATCTAATAGCAGCATCAAATACTGTACTGCTTATAATCAAGATGGGATTCAAAGAAAAAATAATTGATAGTAGAAAAAGAAATTGCAGAATATGCTAGGAGTGAAGATGCGATTTTTCCAACTCCGATTGTATTATCAGCTTCTACTGAATTTATAAATTTTTGCCTAATGATATTTTTACAGATTGATAGTGATTCTATTATTTCATGAAAAATATTTTAGTATAATAGATGGACAACACTGACTTGCTGGAATAAAAGAAGCTGGACTATTAGATATGTTTACACTCCAGTTATTATTATAATGAATACGTTTGTTCAACAGGACGCAGAGATTTTTGTCACTATTAATGGGAACCAACGATCAGTTTCAAAATCACTTCTATATGATTTATTTGGATTAAGTGAAAAAGATCAGTTGAAAAAGTTTTGCCATTCTATTATAAAGGCACTCAATAAAGATAATGATTCCAAAATTATGCATAAGATTAAAAATGCTTGGATATCGTGATGAAGAATCACAATTTGCTACAGTCTCTCAGGCCACGATGGTTGGTTCATTAATAAGACTAATCACAAATAATGCTAAACAGGACAATATATGTTTGAATAACGGACAACCACCACGAAAAACTTGATAATGTTAAATATGTATTCCGTAAATATTTCGAAGAAAAATGATGCAATCCCTATACAAAATCTTAAGAAACTATTTTTAATGCCTGGACGAGGGCTAAAGAAAAGAATGAGAGCATTAGTAAAATACATTTAGAAAAGTCTATTGGATATATGGCCAGTTTCCACTTGCTTCGACTTTATCTATTTACAAGGATTATTAGATAATTCTGCTACAGAAGAATATTATTTTGAAAAAAATTAAATATTATAGTATCTGTATTTGCTAATAATAATCGTAGAGATAAATATAGTAGTAGTGAAAGTGGGGCTAAACAGTTGTTTGGAGATCTGCTTGAATTAGCATATGATAATGACGTGTTTAGTGCTGAATTCATAGAACTATATGTTGAAGGAGGGATATTAAAGAATTAATTTCTAAACTTCAAGAGGAAATCACATTGAATCTTTAGAGGAAGAAGGATGGCATTGCTCGATAGTGTCAATAATCCTTCGCAAATTCAATTTCAGCCGCCAGTGTATTATAGTTAGATGGTCGTGAACTGACCGTCAACCTTGCACTGGAGTTCCAAATCAAACCGGTGATTCATGTTGAGATACTGCTTGATCCCTAGTCCGACGCTACCACATGGCACAGTCGGGCACAGACTAGCATCAAAGCACTTTGACATCAGGGAATGCTCCAATCGCTTTTGTTCGGCGTTTGATTTCCCGTTGACGCGTTCAATGGTGTTATTGGTCCGAATCTGATTCCAGTGTTCAGTTGGATAGTCCATATATGTGAGCGTCTCTTCGATGCTTTCCTCCACTTTCTGGTCAACGGCAGACAGCTTCATTTCATGGAGTTGCTGTGCTACAGAAGCAGCCTTTTCTCGAGCTAATTTTTGCTTTCTGGGCATGGATGGCCTTCAGCATCATTGTGACAGTTCGCATCTTTTGTTCTTGGGTGACGGTGAATACATTTCGGTAGAAATGTACTGTACAACGCTGATACCGGGCTTCTGGAAACACTTCAGGAATGCTTTCTAGCATACCAAGGCACTTGTCTCCAATGATGAGATGAACGCCTTTAAGCCCACGTTCTTTCTAGCCATACAAAGAAGTTTCTCCAGCTCGTGATCTTCCTATGCCTTTCAGCGGCGCCAAGGATTTCGCGATAACCTTCATTGTTCACACCAATGGCCACGAGGACAGCGGGACATTCTGGATTTCGCCACTCCAGCTACGTTTTAAGGTAAACACCATCAACGTAGACGTAAGGGGTACCCTCAGTAAGAGGAGGGAACGCCATTCCTCGATATGCTCATACGCTTTCTTGTTGAGGTTACTGATGGTTCTGGAAGAAACTTTATTTCCCCAGAGAGCCCCTCAGTGATGTCCTCAACACGACGAACAGAAACACCGACGAAAAGGACAATAAAGAGATCCATGCTGTTGATTTACAGTCTGGTTGCTGTACGACAATATTAAAATATAAATATTGATGGTTTTATTAGTATATTTAGTATTAATCATATAGAATTACAAAAGATTATATATGTATTTAAGAGTGGTCAAATTTGGATTGTAAAATAATCTATTCCGAGATCATTTATAGCTTTCATTCTATAAGTGTAATTAAGAGGAATTAAAAATGATAAAAATAATAACTAACGAACATCAAGAAGTAATAACGAGTTTATTCGATACAGCAAAAGGAAGAGATAAAAATAATAAGTCCATTTTTATCAATAAAACAGCAAAACTTTTAGTGAAGCTGCTAAGAAGGGATTGACTTGTTCATTTATTACAAGATTTTATCTTCAAGATTTTTAGACAGATCAAATACACTTGATGGATTACAGATAATGCTTGATGCAGGAGTGAAGCTATACGCTTTAATTGGCTTACATACAAAACTTTATATTTTTGATTCAGATGATGCAATAGTGGGGAGCGCTAACTTTTACAGAGGGGGATTAGTTCGAATATTGAGCTTTTATATATCTAAAAGAAGAAAAATACAATGCTGATTTGTGTGATTATTATGATGATATTATTGTGAACATTAATAAAGATAATGATGGTATTATTACACAAACTATGCTTGATGATTATAAAGAAAGATATCAAAAGAATGAAGAAATTAAAAATAAAACAGCAAGGTGGAAAAAGAATTGTATCAACTATTAGAGGTGCTGCTCTAGATACAAAGGCTAAAAAGAATTAAAGAGGATCTAAATGAGACTTTTAGCGAAATAGATGAATATAAAATGGAGCGTTTGACAGATTCTGTCTATGCCGCAATGGGTGGGGAGCAGTCTGTTGTATCGTATAAAAAAATTTGCGAAATATTATATTAAAATTTTCAGCTTCTGCAAAAATCGAGTAGATGGAAAAACCAATGCCAATGCATGCTTTTTAATGATAATGGTCAAAAATATATATTTCAAATTTTTCATCATCTAAATTAAAAAGTGCTCAAGCTTATTGAAGAGGATGATGAGACCTATTTTTGTGTTCATTCTTATGATAAGAATGGTAATGAATGCCCTTTGATTGTGGGCAGAGGTGTTTTTCAAAGCGTTTAGTAATAAAAACGATATTAGAACAAAAACTTGAAGAAGCAATTTGATTGGCTTTTTGGGAGTATCCATTTTATTGCGTTATAGCTAAAGCGAGTATTATTAATGCACCAATTAATTGTGGCATTCCGCTTCATGAAGTGACGCATGCTCTAGGGTATAAAGCGTATAGCATACCCTAGATAATCCAGAAAAATATACTAAAAGAAAGGGTTGATAAAGCTCATAGACAGCAGGCTATGTTACACTTATCTACAGAGGCTAAAGAATCTCATTGATTCTAGGCTAAATGCTCTTGGAGAACAATTTGGTTGGAAAACATATGAATCTGATCTTTAATCTGTATTATCTTAATCATTATTGCAACTTTTGGTTTATAAAACTATTGATCAAAAAGTATTAATTAGGGTTAGTACAATCTATAGTTTATATTTGGGATTTGTACTGAAAGGTGATAGCTTTGTATATAAGGAGCGTGATAAGTTTTGTATTTATGTAAAAAGACATTATAAAAACTAAGAAATATAATAAATGGAGATAGTACAGATGATTATAAATCAGGCCCTATGCTAGTCGCTTTTTAATGAACTTGGCCTTAATAATTTTTATGGTAAAGGTTTTCCGTCGAGATGTTTCTTTTTACGGATGAACAATTGAACAAGATTAATGGATCGGCTAAATTAGATGAATGTATAAAATCTATTTTTGCAGTAAATAATTACATAGGTAGAATAGGATACTTGGATAATCTTATTGCAGAATTTAATCAATATTTAGCGTTTGATAAATGGGAAGTTATAAGAGATAATGGATACATTACTTTAAAAAGCTCGATAAAAATAATTATAGAAAATCAAGAAAGAAGATAGAAATATCTGAAAATGAATTTTTGAAAATGCAATCTGAGATTTCAGTTGAAAAATTGGTTTGGAATCTTCTATTACTGAAATTTTAAGTAACAGGATAGTAGAGATTACGCGTAATATTTCAATTGGAAATTCGCTTTCATCTATTATTTTGATTGGGAGCGTTATGGAGGGGATTTTGTTAGAATGGCACAGAAGCATCCTGATAAATTTAATAAAAGTAAATCTGTCTCCATGAATAAAACAGCACAATAGTATTCAATGAATGGACACTTAGCGATTTTATTAATTTAGCATATGAATTAGGTATAATCAAAGAAGATGTAAAGAAATTTAGCCATGTAGTAAGAGAATATAGGAATTATATTCATCCCTATCAGCAATTATGTTCTCAATTTAACCTGGATAAGCATACTGCATCTATTTGCTTTCAAGTGCTTAAAGCCATGATTGTACAGATTAGTGAATATTCATAAATGAAATGTTATATTAGTTGATAGGAAATATAAAGAGTGAAATGAAGTATCTAATTAAATATCTGTTCACTAATATATAGTGATTGATAACATATAGAATGAATAAAGTATTTTAAAGATGATGTTTTAGAATGGCAGTAGTAGGGCATCTAAAAATATGTATGTTAAAAATTAGTTATTGGTAGATAGATATAAATATATTTGGAATAATGCTATAGCGTATTAAACGCAGAATAAGAGATTAAGGAGAACACTTATGACGGGGTGAACCTTGGCAACAAAATAGATGGCTTATGGGAAATCTTTTGAATGGGGAATTCACCAACTCCTCTCGATGTAATTGAGCAGATGACCTATCTCATGTTTATTAAAGATCTGATGATACAGATAATCTGAGAGCCAAGGAAGCTGCATGCATAGGGCTTCCTTTTTCAGAGTATATTTGCTGAAAATGTTGATATTGGAGGTCGAGTAGTTGATGGCTCACAACTTAAGTGGTCCACATTCCATGATTTTCCTGCCCCTAAAATGTATTCCATTGTACAGGAATGGGTATTTCCTTTTATCAAAAATCTCCATGGAGATAAGAACTCTGCCTATAGCAAGTATATGGATGATGCTATTTTTCAAGATCAATACGCCATTAATGCTGTCCAAGATCGTGGATGCTATGGATGAGCTTTTATTCCATGATGGAAGAAATGCATCAGACGGATATTCGTGGGGATGTCTATGAGTATCTTCTTTCTAAATTGCGCAATCAGGCGTAAATGGCCAGTTTAGAAACGCCCTCGTCACATTATTCGAATGATGGTGGAGCTCTATGGATCCGAATCCAAAGGATAGTATTTGTGATCCTGCGTGTGTACTTGGGATTTTTGGTTACTAGGGAGACTATCTTAGAGAAGATATAAGAAGGAAGTTCTTCTGGATAAGCAGAACAGAAATCATTTTATGAATGATATGTTCCACGGTTATGACATGGATAGAACCATGCTTCGTATTGGTGCTATGAATATGATGACCCATGGTGTGGAAAAATCCATCTATAGAATATCGAGATAGTTTATCAGATCAAAAATCCGGACAAAGAACTCTATTCCTTAATTCTTGCAAATCCGCCCTTTAAAGGTAATCTTGATGCAGATACAATCTCTACAGACCTTCAAAAAGATGTGTAAAACAAAGAAAACGGAACTTTTGTTCATAGCATTGTTTGTTCTGTATGTTAAAAATAGGCGGAAGGTGTGCTTTGCATCGCACCAGATGGAGTGCTTTTTGGTTCTTCTAATGCACATAAGGCTATTAGAAAAGAAATTGTAGTTAATCAGAGACTTGAAGCAGTAATCTCCATGCCTCCAGGAGTCTTTTAAGCCTTATGCTGGAGTTTCCACCGAATTTTGATCTTTACAAAACCAATCATGGAGGAACAGATAATGTTTGGTTCTATGATATGACTGCGGATGGATTTAGCCTTTGATGATAAACGAAGTGCTATCAAAGATAATGATATTCCGGATATTATCAGTAGATTTAAAAACTTGGAACAGGAGGGGGATAGAGAGCGTACGGAGAAATCTTTATGGTTTCCAAGAAAGAGATAGAAGACAATGACTATGATCTTTCTATAAATAAGTATAAAGAGGTGGAATATAAGGCAGTGGAGTATCCTCCAACATCGGAGATTATGGCGAATATTAGAGATAGAGAAACAGATAGCTGCAGAAATGGATGAACTTGAAAAAGCTTTTGAATGGGTAACGGTAGTATCCTGCGGGACGTAGAAAAATAAATTGAGATTTGTAGGGATAATCGATGGCTAAACTAATAGAGATAACAGGAAAAGCCCTAGCTGGTGAATGGGGTACAAATGATGAGACTGGTGCAGGGATACCAGTGCTAAGAACTACAAACTTTACTAACGAGGGTGTGGTTGATTACAGTGATGTTGTCACAAGAACAATCACATATAGATGAAAAAATACTTTAGAGCTGGAGACATCATTATTGAGAAGTCAGGGTGGAAGTGATAAATATCCAGTTGGCCGAGTTATATTTTTGATGGACCGAGTAATACATACCTTTTCAACAATTTTACAGGATTGCTAAGGGTTGAGGATCAGGAAAAATGGTTTCAAAAATATGTCTTTTTCCCTATATGGCAACTACTCGAAGAGGTGGAACCAGGCCGTAGGAGAACAAAACTACAGGATTGCATAACTTAAAAAACTGATGATTATGTATCTCAATATGAGGTTGTTAGCTGATTATTCAAGACAAAAGGAAATCTGTACTCATTTGATAAGCTTTTACTCCATTATCAAAATGCGCGAAGAGGAGCTTAGAAACTAGATGAGCTTATCAAAGCCTGATTTGTTGAGATGTTTGAGGGATCCGGTTGATAACACTAAAGGATGGAAAAACAGCAATTACAGGAACTGGTTACTGGTGATTGTACTATTTCCTACGGTATAGTTCAGACTGGTGATGACCAGGAAGAAGGAGTTCCTGTTTTTCAGGCCAGTTGATATTGTGAACCGTATTCCAGTATGTTCAGAATTAAAAAGACAACTGAAGAGATTTCAAATAAGTATAAGAGAACGATTCTTAAAGGAAGAGAAATGCTTATTGATGGTACGAGCAAATATCGCTGATACATGTATAGTTGGCGAAGAATTTGCTGGATGTAATGTGGGAAGAGGTATTGTACCAATCAGAACACAAGAAGATATCATACCTCTTGAGTTTCTAAAGCATCAGATTGATAGCAAGCATCTTAATGATAATATTAAGGCTATGGCTAAGGGAATAACTCTTATTCAGCTAAATATGGAAGATTTGCGAGAGATTGAACTAATAGTACCGCCAATTGACATGCAAAGAGAGTTTATAGCATTTGCAGAAATCAAGTCGACAAATCAAAAGTTGTTCAGAAAGCGTTGGATGAGGCTCAAATACTTTTGATAGTTTAATGCAAGAATATTTTTGGATAGCTAAACAATAGTTGTAGGATACTGGTATCATGAAAGGAGATACCAGTATGGAAGAAAAATTGTCACGATCCTAAATGAAATGTATGAATACCCTATCCATTCCTCAGATGAAGAAGTTACAGGAAGTGATGCTTAAGACATTTTCGGAAAAGACAGAAGTTAGAAAGATTACTTCAAATAAGGAATATATGACTATGTTTCTTGAAGCTAAAACGATTGAGGGCTGTTCTACTAGAACGATACAATCTATAAAGCCACAGTAGGACGTATGCTGCAAAACATTACTCAATCCATAAGAAAAATAACTACAGAGGATATGAGAACATATTTATCGGAATATCAGAAAATCAATTCATGTAGTAAAGTAACGATAGATAATATTCGAAGGAACATATCCAGTTTTTTTCTCTTGGCTTGAGGAAGAAAAATTATATACTAAAGAGTCCAATGAGAAGGATTCATAAGATAAAGACGAACCAACAGGTTAAAGAAGTTATTAGTGATGAAGAAATCGAAAAGATGAGAGATCAATGCTTCTGTAAAGGGATTTAGCCATACTTGATTTTCTGTATTCAACCGGTATTCGTGTAGGAGAACTGTGAATTTGAATATTTCAGACATAAACTTTGATGAGAGGGAATGCATTGTATTTGGGAAAGGAGGAAAAGAGAGGAAAGTCTACTTTGACGCCAAAGCAAAGATACATTTACAAAGCTATCTTGTGGATAGAATTGATAGAAACTCGGGCGTTATTTGTCACATTAGATGCTCCATATACTGATTGAAGATTAGTGGAGTAGAGATAAGAATGCGTGAACTGGGGAAAAATCTTTGCTAATAAGATTTATCCGCATAAGTTCCGTAGAACTATGGCAACCAGAGCGATAGATAAAGGTATGCCAATTGAGCAAGTTCAGAAGATTTTAGGACATTCACAGATAGATACAACGATGCAGTATGCTATGGTAAATCAAAGTAATGTGAAAAATGCGCATCAAAAAGTATATTTCATAGTATTGTAGATAAAGCCTGATTTGTCGAGATGTTTTTGGAATCCAGCTAATAATGAAAAAGGTTTTATAAAAAGCTCCTATGGGAGATTACATGACAGTGCTAACTGATTTCAGCTCGAATGGTAGCTATAAGACTTTAGATAGTGGTGTAACAATGTATGATGAACCTAATTATGCATGGATGGTTAGAACAACAGACTTAGAGTCTGGAGATATGACAGCCATTAAGTATATTGATGAGGAGGCTTATGAACTTTTGGCTAAATCAAAGATATATGGTAGGGAAATAATCATGAATAAGATTGGTAGTGCTGGAAAGATTTATTTAATGCCACAAATAGATATGCCAGCATCATTAGGTAGAAATGCCTTTATGTTTAGATATGATGACCGCATTAATGTAAAGTTTTTGTATCACCTTCTACATCAGAGTATGGACAGAGAGAAATTCAACAATATGTACGAGGTGCTGTAACCAAGACTATTACTAAAAATGATGTAAGAGCTGTACTTATAATTGTTCCACCAATTGAGTTACAAAATGAGTTTTGAATCATTTGTCGCCGAAGTCGACAACCAAAAATTTGCACCCCATTCAAAACTAAAGGAGGTAATCACTTGACCAATTTCTGATTACTTGAAAAAGAGCCGAAATTTGACACATTTTCCGATGTGGCAATTACGGCGGAGAAAATATTATATATTGATCCTACCTCCTGCATTCTGAACTGCCGTAGGGCTAGTGGAGTTTGCGATCAAGTGGCTCTATTCTGTAGATAAGGATCTTAAGATGCCGTACCAGGACACCTTGGTGAGTCTTATGAGTACGGAAGAGTTTAAGGATATTTTGGGCGAGGATCTTTTTACTCGTCTGGTTTTTGATTCGGAAAATGGGGAATAATGCAGCTCACACAACGAATAAACTGACAGAAGACGATGCAACACTTTGCCTTGAAAAATCTTCATATCTTTTTGACTTTATCTCATATTGCTACTCGGATAATTACGAAGAACACAGTTTTGATAAATCATTGCTCTGATGAAAGAGGAAAAATACCTGAGAAGAAATTTCCAGATGTGGATATGGAGGCCTTACTTGCTGAAAATGCAGCTTTAAAGGAAGAGCTTACATCTCGAAGAAAAGAGCAGTAGAAAGTTATGTTCCAAAAACCTTTGAACTGTCCGAATACAAAACTCGAAAGATTTATATTGATACCATGCTGATGGATGCTGGCTGGAAGGAAGGCTCTGATTGGATCAATGAAGTAGAGTTACCAGGCATGCCTAATAAATCTGAACTAGGCTATGCAGACTATGTTCTTTATAATAATGCTCATGTGCCTCTGGCAATCATTGAAGCCAAGAAAACTTGTGTGGATGTTTCTCAGGGGAGACAGTCAAGCCAAGCTATATGCAGATATTTTTAGAAAAAGAAATATAAAAGAAGACCTTGTATTTTCTTGACCAATGGATTTGAAACCAGAATCATTGATGGGCAGTATCCGGAAAGAAAGGTCTCCAACATTTACTCTAAAGCAGATTTAGAAAAAATGTTTAATTTAAGGAGAATACGGACTTCTTTAGACCACATCACTATAGATAAAAATATTGCAGGAAGATACTATCAGGAAGCGGCTATTAAAGCAGTTTGTCATAGTTTTGATAAGAAAAATCGCCGTAAAGCTCTTCTTGTAATGGCTACAGGTTCCGGAAAAACTAGAACAGTACTGGAATTATGTCATGTCTCTTCTTGATGCTGGATGGGTGAAAAATATCCTATTCTTGGCTGACAGAACATCTTTGGTATTACAAGCTAAGAGAGCCTTTGTGAATCTCTATCCATCTCTTTCAGTAACGAACTTGTGTGAAGATAAGGGGAATTATAATGCCCATTGTGTATTTTTCCACCTATCAGACAATGATGAGTTGCATTGATTCGGTAAAAGCAGGAAGACCAGAAGCTTTTTACCTGTGGGACATTTTTGATTTGTTGATTTGCGATGAGGCGCACAGATCGGTTTATAACAAATATAAGGATATCTTTACTTTATTTTGATTCTCTGTTGGTTGGGCTTACAGCTACACCAAAAGATGACATAAAGAATACTTATGAAGTCTTTGACTTGGAACCAGGAGTTCCTACCTATGGCTATGAACTAGCTCAGGCAGTTAAAGATGGGTATCTGTGGATTTTCTATCGGTAGAAACGAAACTGAAATTCATAGAAGAGGGTATTGTTTATGCGGATCTTTCGGAAGAAGATAAGGAAAGATATGAAAGTACCTTTGAGATGGAAGACGGGGAAATTCCGGAGTCCATTAGTTCCTCTGCTCTAAATTCTGGATTTTTAATGAAGATACTATTCGACAAGTTCTTCATATCCTAATGACGGAAGGGCTAAAAATAGACTATGGACAGAAGATTGAAAGACCATAATTTTTGCCAAAAACCATGACCATGCGGAAAAATACTGGAAGTCTTCAAATAAAGATTATCCCTATTTGAATAACTTTGCAGAGGTCATTGATAATAGAATCAATTATGCACAAACGCTGATTGATAAATTTTCTAAGGCCAATGAAATGCCACAAATTGCAATTCCGTAGATATGCTGGATACTGTATAGATGTACCGGAAGTATTGAATTTGGTATTTTTAAAAAGGTAATGAGTTATGCCAAATTTTGGCAGATGATAGGCCGTGGTACAAGACTTTGTCCGGGGCTTATTGATGGTGAAGATAAGAGCAAGTTCTATATATTTGATTTTTGTGGAAATTTTGAATTCTTTAGAATAAGTAAGGGTAAGGCAACGGGGAATACACTTGCTCTTCAAGGAGCGATCTTTAATCTTCATTTTAATCTTGCTTATAAATTACAAGATTTAGAATATCAGGAAGATAAGTTTATTGATTATCGTAAAGACTTGGTAGAAATGATGACGCAAAAAGTGTGTGAACTTCCAAGGATAACTTTTCGGTAAGACAGCATTTGAAATATGTAGATCAGCATTCTACAGAAGCAAATTATCAAAGCATACCCTATGAAGATACAAAAATAGTTCGAGAAGAGTTGGCACCTTTAATACTTCCGAATGAGGACGAAGCCAGTGCGGTACGTTTTGATGCTCTCATGTATGGTATAGAGCTTGCCTGTCTTAAAGGAGAAAAAAATATGGAAAAAGCCCGTAGCGATCTCTTTAATCGAGTAAATGATATCGCCTGCGTTGGCAATATTCCTCGAAATTCAGGCACAAAAAGACCTAATCAATAGAATACTGCATACGGATTACATAGATCGCTGCAATGTTCATGACTTTGAGGAAATCAGAGAAAAACTATGCGGCCTTATGAAGTATGTCCAAAAATCAAGTCTTCGGTATGATACGAATTTCACAGATAACGTTCTGGAAAAAGTCAAGAAAGAATCACAGCTGGAAAATGACAACTTAAAGAATTATAAGGCAAAGGCGGAGTTTTATATCCGAGAGCATCAGGAAAATGAGGTAATCAAGAAATTAAAGTCAAAATGTACCTTTTAACGAAGAAGGATATTGAAGGTTTAGAAGAGATTCTTTGGTCTGAAGTGGGCAGCAAAGAAGATTATGAATCAGAATATGGTGCCAAGCCCCTTTGGGGAATTTGTCCGTGAGATTGTTGGCTTGGATATGAATGCCGCAAAAAGCTGCTTTTCAGAGTATCTGGAAAGCAATAATCTGGATAGTAGGCAGATTTATTTTGTAAACCAGATTGTTGAGTATATCGTGCACAATGGAATGATGAAGGACTTGTCTGTACTTCAGGAGTCCCCTTACCGATCAGGGCAGTGTGGTGGAGATCTTTACAGATCTTAGCGTATGGATGGGAATCAGGAAGGTGATTGAGAGTATTAATGAGAATGTAGAGTGGCATAAATCGTAAGATTTCTGATTATAGGTATTCGGAATGCTAGGTCTTCAAGTTCGAAGAGCTAGACGAAAGAGTATGAAGATTCTAGTAGTTATTTGTTTTTGGAGGGAGTCTAGCGCTATTCCGATGTGCAGAGCTATATTCTACAATGAATTTACTTCAATTGTGCTGGACTTATTGAAAGGTGTTAAAAACATGGATTACAAAAGCAATGAGAGATAGAATTGAAGATATGGTAAATGATAATCATAGGGACTTTGTAAAGGTGATTATAAGCATATAAAAAGGTATTAATGATGAAAGAGATTTTGGACAAGTTTCATGACACTTATATGGACAATGACAGCCTTAATTTGCTAAATGAGGAATTTGACCATATGGATTGAGGAGTTAAGGGAAGTAGGACAGATAAAAGATTACTCTACATTTCGTCCCATGCAAGACTTTTGCCATTATTCCTTCCATTTTTCTTACTGGAAAAAGATAATAGCACTGCATGTGTTGTATAAGCAACAAAATCATTTTCTTTTTAAATGATAATTAGAATATACTAACAAGAAACATAGTATACTCAGCAGACTAATATCGTAATCAATAAGTTGATTCTATCCTGCAAGTGAAGCAACTAGATCTTGTCTCATAGACTGTCAGAAGAAATCAGTGGAATTGGAAGGAGAAGAAAATGGGTAAGATTTTGGATTTGGATAAAAAGTGTTGCATCCCTTTGTAAAGGAGTATCCGGAAGTTGTCGACATTATGGCTGATTTAGGATTCACGGAAATTAAAAATCCTGCCATGCTGGCTTCTGTAGGTCGGATTATGAATCTGAAGAAGGGCTCAGATGAAGAAGATTCTTATGGAGGAGATTGTTCGTGCATTCCGGGAAAAGGATTGAGATTACGGATGGGGAAGTTTTCCTGCTGAATCAGTTGATTCAGCTGAGGAAGCCAAGATAGTAGCTGAGGCTACTGATTCAGCGGGAGGCGACCAAAACCCCGGTAGATCGTGCAGAAGCCTTGCGTTCTCTTTGGATCGTCTGTCCGAGGGCGAGGATTTGGAATCTGTTCGTGCAGATTTTGTACGGGGATTTTAAGGACGTGGATCCTGCAGAAATCATGAGGGCGGAGCAAGGACTCATGGAGTCCGGCATGCCTCTTTCCAAAGCACAGAAGCTTTTGATGATGCATTCGGCTCTTTCCATGGAGATACCCGGAAGAAAAAGACTGCCAATGCGGAAAGAGCTGTTCAAGCTTCTTTAAAGAATCATGCAGGGAAAGAGGAGAAAAACTACATCAATAAAAGCGTAGAGGCGGATGCCTTGATTCAGATTCCCGGACATCCTCTTCCGCATTCACGAAGGAAAATGAGGCCTCGGGCAGTATTTGAGAATACGAAGGCAAGATGGGAAAAGCTTAGTAGAAAGTCTTTCCGGAAAAGCCAGCGGAAAAGATAAAGCAGAAAAAGCAGAAAAAGTAGAAATAGCAGAAGGAGCAGAAGGGGAAATCAAGGTGCGCAAGGGGCGCTGGATTGGGAAGCTTTGCTTGCTGTCATTTTCTAGAGGAGCTTGCAAAACTCCGTTCCTTTATCGTGCACTATGCGAAGAAGGGAGACCTTCTCATCCGCTTTTGAAAAGTGAAGTATGACATTTCCGGGCCTTCTCAAGTCAGTGTGGACAGTAGATGATGAGATTCGGGATACTCTGGGAGAACTGAACAGAGAGCTTAGCGAGAAGAGTAAGGGAGTGAGAGTGCTCAAGAACACCGGAGAAGATCTGATGATGAGGAAGAAGAGTATAGTAGAAGCAAAGCGGAGATTGCGGAAAGTATCCCTAAAACAGCTTTTTCTTAAAGAATTATCTTGCTGTACGAAACCGTATGGAGGAGATGATTTATAAGGAGGAAAATATTCTTCCCCATGTGCGCTCTGCAATTTCAAAAAAAGAGGATGGATACAGATTTACTTCGATTCCAAAGACTATGATGCTTGTTTTTCCGTTGAAAATGCAAGTTGGAAGGAAGCGGAAGAAACCGGCAATACTCCGGAAAAAGTGGAGAGCAGCTGAAAGTCAGGAAATTCAGAAAGAGAAAAATCCGGGAAAGAAGCTTCCAAGGAACATTCCGAAGATTTTCATGCTGCTGAACTTCTCAGGAGCCGGAAAAATGTTGGAGGATCTGCTTCGTAGGGTAGAATCGCTGGAAGGAAAATCCGGAATAGAGGAGAGTCCCTTCTGCAAACGATGGAGAAATCATCATGCCCGGTGGACATTTAAAGAAAAATGAGCTTTATCGCCATGTTAAATACCTTTCCGTGGAAATCACCTCGTGGATAAGGACAATATCAATCGTTTCTTTAATGAGGGACCAAAGGTCTTTAAGCGCCCGCAAATGGCCATTGATCGAGAAGTGTTTTCCTGTCATCCTCCCAAAGTGGAACCTATGGTGCGTATGATTATCGAAAACTTCCGGGATGGAAAGGAAGATGAAGTTCCTATTTGGATGGAGAAAAGGCGGAAAGCCCTTCTTAGTGCGCTATATAGCCGTTCGGGACAAGGAGCAGAACTACGTGGGAACCTTTGGAAGCGGTAACGGATATGACAGAGGTTAAAGAACATTTTCCGCCAGTATTTTTAAGAGCCATCCGGAGGAACTGTAAAAAGCTTTTCCACTTTAAAAATCAGGAAATTGCATATCCTCCGTCTTTACTAGCTTCGCTTTTCCGCCTTTCCCGCTTCCGATGTAAAGGAGCTCATAGCTTGTTTTGGCATCTTTTCCTTTTGACTTCTTGGCGGTGAAAATCACGTCTTCTTCGGGCTTGCCTTCTTGTATGTGCTTCCCGATATAGGCTAGCGGAATATAGGATACATTTTCGTTATCCGGTACAGCCTCAGTAAAGGCATTTTGGATTGCCGGAATATTTTCCGGGAGATAGGAGCCGGTATTGTCAATGTAATCTTCTCCCTCCACTCTGGACTCTTCTGTGGAGAGAGAGAATGGCACTTCCCATTACCTCGGACTTTCCGGAAAAGGTCCTGATAAATCTGTAAAAGTACAAAGGAGACATTTTTCCTGATAATCCGTCCAAGTACTCTTACATAGGTAAAGGTAGTTTGTGCTGGAACAACTTAGGGCATGCCCAGCAGGCTATGGGCTCATAATGGGGTATAGTTATAGCCATTTTGAAATGCCGCTCAAATGCATTCATGGCATCCAGGTTATCCTTTAAAGAAAAAGCTTACAAGATTCGTGTTATAAGCCCCTCACGAAAGAGAATCGAATTGTTTTTAGCTTTTTCCTTTCGCTTTTCGTTGTTGCTCCGGATTCTGTAGGATTCGGAGCACTGTTTTCTTTTTGTGTCTTTTGGAATCAGTCTTACTGCTTTTCTTCATGCGTCACTTAGCTCCTCGGAACTGCTTTTGCAGCTTCCGTGGATTCTAATGCGCTACTTTCCTTTGCTCGTTTTGCTGTTGCAGGCGGTAAATGGATAGAGCGGATAATTCTGCGATAAGTAGTGTATGCTTTAAAAGTTTTTCATTTTTCTCTCTTCTCTTGTCCTTCTTTATATTTCTTTCTCTATTTCCTCTGATTATAAATCGAAAAAGGAAAAGAGCTTCTTACAAAACATTACATACACAGAGTCAATATTGATTCTGATTCAATTGAAAAGAAATTTTATCGATGCTCAGCTCGTAAATTCAACCGTAAAAATTTTACGATTTAATTTACGGCTGTTTTCAATTACTAATAGTTTATCTTGAAAGAGTCTATATGATTTTATTTATTGTTTTATTTTATCCGTAGGAGAAAAATCGAAAAATATATAGGAGAAGATTGACTTTCATTGATCAAAAAATCTCTTAAAATAGTAGAAGATTTACGCCATCATTTATGTCAAAGCAGATGATGTATCTCATTTGCTGAAGTATAATAACTTTGTAAAGTTGTTTTGCTTTTTAGCAAAGCAATGAATGCCTAATAATAAGAAGGTTAGTTAAATATGATAACTTGGATTGAAGGAGGAAAAAATAAGTTGTTTTTGGAGGTGAGCCATGCCGGAAAGATATATTCCGCCATTTACAATGACAGATGATTACGAATCTGGTAATAGAGAGTATGAGATTACCGGAGCAATGACGGTATCTGAGCAACTTTCTAAGAACCCTAAGTTAAGACGCGGAATCGCGTCAGATCTATTCATTCTTCTTTAGCCATTGAGCAGAACCTTTGACGAAGGAACAGGTAAGTGACATCATCGATGGAAAGCGTGTCCTGGGGCCTACCTCAGGATATCAGAGAAGTTCAGAATGCTTTATGAAGCGTATGAGATTATGACAAAAGCTGAATCCTTATTCAGTTAAAGATCTTTGAAAAGTCCATAAGATTATGATGGGAGGTTTAGTAAAGGAAGCTGGTGATCTAGAAGCAAAAGGAGTAGAGTAGGCCGGAGAGCAGTTGATATGCCGGAACACCTGCAATTATGTACCGGATTTGATAGGACAACCATTTGACTGGCTGAAAATCAAACTTGCATCCATTAATAAAAGGCTGTATTTTCCATTATGAATTTTGAGTTCATCCATCCTTTGTAGATCGGAAATGGAAGATTAGGGAAGACTTTGGCACACTTTGATTCTTGCAAAGTGGCAGGAGTTTTTATGATTCCTGTTGAAACCATTATACATGAGCGCCAAGATGACTATTATAAAGCTTTGAATGCATCTAATGTCGTCAGTGAGTCTACGATATTTGTCTCAGTTTATGTTGTTGCTAATTAGAGATTTGTTA
>BNJT01002478.1_pt1 | contig 29443 bp, 37 predicted proteins | sample 8540491 | NCBI WGS metagenome assembly BNJT01 (sample SAMD00202455, study PRJDB9452) | human saliva metagenome | host: Homo sapiens | reverse complement strand
TATGATAATTAGTGTCTGTAAAAAATAAAAAAGGAATTAGACAAAAATACGCCTAATTCCTAAATAAAGTCTAATTAATCTCTAATCTCTCCAATGCCATCTTTTTATTTCTGGCAAATCATCTCCATTGGCTTGAATGTACTGTTGATGGACTTCTAATTTTTCTTCCATTTCTTGAATAACACTTGTGTAATCTTCTAGTTTCAAAATATTTACAACCTCTTTAATCATGTGGAATCTATCCATCTTGTTTAACACTCTCATGTCAAATGGAGTTGTAATTGCTCCTTCTTCTCTATAACCATGAATAAACACATTTCTATTCTTTCGATAGTAGAAAATATCACGGATTAAACCTTCATAAGCATGGAAAGCAAATATAATCGGTTTATCATCTGTAAAGATTTCTCTGAACTCATCATCACTTAATCCTCTCTTATCAACAGATGGATGTCTTAATTTAAGAATATCAACGATACTAACAAATCTAATCTTTAGTAACGGATATTTTTCTTTAAGATATTTAATAGTCGCAAGGCATTCAAGATTTGGTTCAGTTCCACATGCTGCAATAACTAAGTCTGGTTCTTCATTATTCGAAACGGTGGAAGCCCAGTCAATAATTTTTAACCCCTTGGAAACTAATTCTTCAGCCTCTTCAGGTGAATAGAATTGTGGTCTTGGATGTTTAGATGCAACAATAATATTAACTTTGTCTTTAGAGGTCAACACTTTATTTATAGTCGCTAAAAGTGTATTTGTATCTGAAGGTAAATATTCTCGTATAAATTCTGGGGTTTTATCTGCCAAGTGTGTTAATACTCCAGGGTCCTGATGAGTATATCCATTATGATCTTGTTGAAATGCATATGAAGTTGCAATCACATTTAATGAATTTAAACTCTTCCTCCAGCTAATACCTTTATTCTTTCTTAACCACTTGAAGTGTTGCGTCAACATCGAATCTGTAATCCTTACAAATGATTCATAACTAGTATAAATCCCGTTTCTACCAGTTAATGTATATCCTTCTAAAAAACCTTGAGCTTGATGTTCAGATAACTGACTATCAATAACCCTACCTACTGGTGAAATGGACTCATCTAGCAGAGAATTTGTTGGCTCTAGCCATTGCCTATCTGTCACCTCAAAAACATGTTGTAATCTATTGGAGGCTGTCTCATCCGGTCCAAATATTCTAAAAGTTTTTGGATTTTCTATAATAACTTTTGAAAGATACTTTCCTAATTCAATCATATCCTGAGCATCTTTTTTACCAGGCACATCGATTTTTTGAGCATACTCTTTCCAATCAGGAACAGACAACTTATACTTATCCCCGTTATTTATATACTTAGACAATGACATCTTATGATCATCATCAGGGGAAATATTATATCTGTCGAGTAAAAATTTTCCCTCATTATCAAATAATTCTTCTGGTCGATATGATTTTAACCATCTTTCAAGAATTAGTAGTTCATCTTGTGAGGCATTTGAATTAGCTTCGATTGGAATCTGATGCGCTCTAAAGCTTCCCTGAATTAATTTTCCTTTGTACTCAATCGGACCAGTCCAACCTTTTTCAGAACGGAAAATAATTATTGGCCATTTAGCTAGAGTAGCCTCTTCAGCCTTTTTCTCTCTACTTTTTCTTTGAATGTTTAATATTGTTTCAATAGCTTCGTCAAATTTTTGAGAAGCATGTAAATGTACATTTCCTTCTGTGCTTGCATCAATGAATATAGGCTTCCACCCAAATCCTTCAAACAATTTATTTAGTTCTTCGTTAGATTTTCTAGATAAAATAGTAGGATTAGAAATTTTTGCACCGTTTAAGTGAAGTACGGGTAACACTGCTCCATCATTAACTGGATTAATAAAAACATTACTAAGCCAACTTGTCATTAATGGTCCGGTTTCCGCCTCCCCATCACCAATAAATGCTACTGAAATTAGTTCCGGATTATCTAATACTGCTCCTACAGCGTGCGAAATAGTATATCCTAATTCTCCACCTTCATGAATTGAACCTGGTGTTTCTGGAGCAGCATGTGAACCAATTCCGCCTGGAAATGAAAAACTCTTAAATAACTTTTTCAAACCTGTCTCGTTTTGAGTTATTTTGGGATATAATTTGGTATAACTTCCATCTAAATACGAATTAGTACTCATCACAGGTCCCGCATGTCCTGGACCAATTACCAACATCATGTCTAAATTATATTTACAAATTACCCTATTTAATTGAGCATAAATAAAATTTGCACCTGGGATTGTTCCCCAATGACCTATAGGTTTATTTTTTACATCAGACGGTTTCAAACCACCCCTTAATAAAGGATTATCTTTTAAAAAAATTTGACCAACTGAAATATAATTTGCTGCTCTCCACCAGGCATCCATTTTATTTAAGTACTCATTAGAACTGTAATCAATAATCATTTTGAACACCCTCTAATTCAAAATAAATACTTCTTTTGTTTTTTCTAGAATTTCTTCTTTTGACAACAAATTTTTTAATCCAATAATCTTAGGTCCTTCAATATCTTTCAAATTATGCTCTAACGCTTTAGAAATATAGATCAAATCAAAGTTCTTTCCACGATTTTTTTGCATCTCCTACAGACATATGTTCGACACTAGCCTCAATACCTAGTTCTTTAAAAACATCCACAATTCTCATTTTTACAATTAAACTCGAACCCATACCATTGCCACATGCTGCTGCAATCTTTAACATAATAATCCCTCCTTAATTATCGGAAATATTTTTCTCCGCGACTAATAGCTTTCTTATACTGAACTTGAGGAATAATTAACATTATAATTATCAATGCAATAGTTCCCACTAAACCTCCATATTTCATTATTAACATATATCCAGGAATTACAGTGACCCAGTCAAAGTTGGCCATAACCCCCCCAGATAAACCTGAAAGAACATAGGTAAATACACCCATAAGTACTTGGATAATTCCAGAACAGAACGAACAAATTGTCGCAGCTCTTACACCACCAAAATGGTTAGCATAAACAGCGATACCAGCATTATCAAAGAACATAGGAATAAAACCTGGGATTAAAAATATTGGAGATTTGGTTAAAATTAAGAGTATTAATGCTAATAATTGCCCAATAGCCCCGCTTGCAAAGCCTAATAATGTTGCATTAGGATGTCCAAAACCATAAATTGCAGCGATATCTACAGCAGGCGCTGAACCAGGTAAAATTGTTGAAGAAATACCTTGGAAAGATTCTACTAATTCAGCAACGAACATTCTTACTCCACTTAAAATAATAAATAAGTATACAGCAAATTTAGCAGTAGTTAAGTAAATATAAAGTGGGAAAGCAAGTTTTGTTTCGAAATGTTCTGAACCAATTAATACCATTATGATTCCAAAGAAGAATGTCATTAATAATGTTGAAGCTACTGTATTATCATTAAACATATTCATCCATCCTGGGAATTCTAGGTCTTCAACTTTTTTAGTTGATTTGCTCTTGAAATGTTTAGAAAATTTGCTTGCCATCCATAACGCAAACATCTGTTGATGCCCAATAGCAAAATTGGCATCTTCAGTAACTTCGTTTGTGATATCTAAAGTTAAATTTGAGAATACTGACCAATAGGTTCCGATAAGAATACCTGAAACTACAACGTTAACCCATGTAACTTGGCCTAGCAGATAAAATACCATCCACATCAATATAGAAGTTTGAACAAACATTACATGCCCAGTAATTTGTAGTGTTCTAATTTTCGTTATCTTACTTAATGCAACTAGAATGATATTCCACACAAAACCAATAATTAATGCATATCCAACATAAGCAACATTATCACCCAACGCTTCATTAGCTGATGATAAAGCCACATATGGATCCATTACAGCACCATTTATACCAAATCTATTCTGTAAAGCAACTAGAATTGGAGAGAAAGTTTGAACTAACCCACCCGTACCAACTTGTAAAATCATAAAACCAACAGAAGCTTTAATAAAGCCTGTTAAAGCTGTGGACAAGCCTTTTTTCTGCATAAGGTAACCGATTAAAACAATGATACCCATTAAAAAAGGTGCTTGACCAAGTACTTGGCTAATTAAAATATCAATTAAAGTTTTCATACCCTTCACCTTTCTTCTATGAAAATACTAGACAACAAAATACTTTAAGCCATTAATTTTAAAATTGACCATACGTTTTCTTATATACATCATAACCTCTATCAACAACTTCTTTAGTTAGCGGATTAGGATTACTTCTACACAATGCATAATGAGTCGCTTCTGCCGTTTCTTCTAGAACAACAGCATATTTCAATGCTGATGAAATCGTGTTTCCTATCGTAAACACACCATGGTTTCTTATCAGAATTGCCTTATTATGACCAATTTTATTTACTATTTCATTTCCTATTTCATCATTTCCAATTGTAACAAAGTCAGATACTGGAATATCTCCGCCAAACGGCAGCAGCCGTTGTTGTATAAATTTGCAAAGGTTCTCCCACTATAGCAAAACTTGTTGCATATGGAGAATGCGTATGAACAATACTATTTACATCACTTCTATTTCTGTAGACTACAAGATGTGAAATAGTATCTACAGAAGGTTTTAATTCACCTTCTACGACATCTCCATTCAAATTAACAACAATCATGTCTTCTGGCTTTAAATCATCAAACAAAACTCCACTAGGTTTAATCACAATGTATCCGGTTTCAGAATCCCGTGCGCTGACATTACCACTAGTCCATTTGACTAAACCATTTTTCACCAACTCTTTATTCGCACGGCACACATCATTTTTTTAAGTTGTTCTAACATCTAAACATCTCCCTAATAAATCATCAGTAATTTTTATCTATCTCATCATTAAATTTTCTAACCATTTGTAAAGGATCTTCAGAATCAATAATTGTACGCCCTACAATAAATCCTCCTATAGGAATTCCCTTAAACTTAGATATCTCATCAATACTAATACCACCAGTTACAAATAGTTCAAATCCTAATGAGGATAATTCCTTAACTAAACTGATTTTTTCACTATTCCATTCAGTATTATTAACTTCACTACTAACATGGTAAATGATTTTATTGATTCCCATCTTTTTGAAATAATTAATTTTATCTTTCTCAAGTTTATTATTTATTTCAATTACTACTTCACTACCATCATACTTCTTAAGTACATTCATTACACTATTGATTGTGTCCTCAGAAGCATCACTCATCATGGTAATAAATTTTTGCACCGGATTTTAAAGCAATCTCAGATAATTTTCCTCCTGCTTTTATAATTCTGATATCAGCTAATATAGGAATTTTATTATTTACACTCTTACATATTTCAGTTAATCTAGCCATTCCTTGTTCTAAAAATTAAAAATAGTGCCGAGCTCCAGTATAATATCTTCATTCTGAAATAAATTTCCAAAATACATAGCTTTTTTTCAAAAATCGGTAATATCTAGAGCCACTTGTAATTTTGGTTTCATATCTACACCTATTATTTAATCATTTGATATATTCTTGCAGGATTTTTCATACATAAATTTATGAACTTGCTCTTCCGGAATTCCTTCCTCGATTAATCGTGGTAAGAATTTTTGTTGGAATAAATTTAAATCCTGGTCCAAATCCGTAAACTGAATGATGTGATCTTCTTCCCATGTCATTTGACAACATAATTTGATCCCCAAAACCGTCTTTTACTAATTGTTTCAATAAATCTACCCTCAATTGATCTGGATAATATTTCGCTTTTCCAGGGCCATCATAAATTAAATATGCTCCTCTTTCTAATAATTTTCTGTGGTACCATAAATCAGGGAATCTATCAATATGTGCAAGAATCATACGGTTAAGATCGAAGTTTTCTTCCTCCAAAAATATCTAAAATTTCCATCCCCATAGTTCCAGTTGTTGTATGAGAATGTAAACATAAACCTGTTTCCTTTGCCACTCTTGCTCCTGCTCGGATAACCTTTTCTTCATTTTTTGTTATATGATTATATGAAGTTCCACATTTTACCCAACCAGGTTTAATACTTGTACCATTCATACCTACCTTAATATCTCTTAACATTATTTCAGCCATATCATCAATAGATAAATGATTTTCAATATCAGTCATACCTGAATCTTGATTCATCCAACCTGTGCAGGCAATCACATGAACCCCTGCAAGTTTAGACGCATTTGCCATACCAATTGGGTCTCTTCCCCAAGTTTCTGGTGTTGCTTCGAATACAGCACCACCACCAATACTCTTAAATTCTTGGAGCATTTCCACAGCCTTATTAAAATCATTTAAAACATGGTCTGCGTTATCCTTCTCTCCTCCACCTTGTGGATGAGTTAGAATATGCTCATGAGCAAGAGATAACCCTAATTCACTCGCATCGATTTCACCAAGAACAGTCATTATTTTTCCTTTAGTCATAGGAATTCCTCCTTATATTTGATACTTTTATGTTAGCACTATTTGTTTGCGCTTTCAATACTATTTTTTCTATTTTTAGCATCTTTTACAAATGTAAAGTTTTTGTATATTTTTTCTACTTTTGTTATGATTATTTCGGAGGAATGTTAAATGTATAATAGAGATCAACTACTTGTTCAAACTGCAATGATGTACTATGAACAAGGACTAACACAAAATCAAATTTCTGAGAAGTTAGGAATATCTCGTCCTACAATCTCAACTTTTCTTAAAGAAGCTAGAGAACAAAAATATTGTAACTATTTCGATAAATCATTTAGAGAAGGAAGCAATAAAAAAACAACAGCTCTTACAATCTAAGTATAAAAAAATCGAAATATATTTATTGCATCAAATAATGGAAATGTAAAAAAATTCAAAAAGAAGCAGTTGGTAGACTGTGTGCAAATTATATAGCTGAAAATATTGAGAAGTATAATTCTATAGGTGTAGGATGGGGCTCAACTGTATCTGAAGTTATTTCAGCGTTTCCTACAATACCCTATCAAAACATTAGAATTACTCCTTTAATCGGAGGTATGGGATATAAAGATGTTAAGCTACATTCTAATCACCTTGCATTTATGCTCTCTGAAAAATTATCATGTTCAGTTGAGTTTTTATACGCTCCTGCTGTTCTTAATAATGATCAATATTTAGATTCTTTTTTATCTAACCCTTTCATAAATAATGTTATCTCTAATGGAAAAAAATGTGATTTGGCAATCGTGGGTGTAGGGAGCTCTAATCTAGAAAATTATGAAAAATTCGAAATCTTCACATCATCTGAATTAGAACTTCTTAAAGAAAATGAAATTATTGGTGATATACTAGCTTCATTTTTTTTAATTCTCGTTATGAAGATATTAATTTCAAATTACCAAAGCGTATCATTGGATTGACTTTAAATGACCTTAAAAAAATATTAATAATGTCGTTGCCGTTGCTACTGGTTCTGACAAGTCGATACCAATCGACCTTTTATTGTCAAAAGATATAATAAATACGCTATTTATTGATGAAGTTTTAGCAGATGAATTAATTAGATTAAATAATCCATATTATTTTTCTACGTTATAAACATAAACTAGGCAGCAAAAAGCTGCCTAGTTTATTTACTATTCTAGCATTTCATTTCACTCTCGCCTGAACCGCGTCATAATCATATCCTGCTTGTTCTAGGCGTTCTTTTCTTTCTTCTCCATTACCCCAGTCACCTTGGATGACTTCTGCTGCAATTGTCTCAATGTCATCGTCTCTATATAACTGATTTTCTCCGATTCCACATAGTATTCTACAATCGGAATTTTGTTTTGTGGTTTCGATTTTAGTATCTTCATTACTCTCCCCACCTTCTTCTAACATCATACGGTTTACTTCTTCTTGTACTTCTGCAGCATTATAACCAGCTTCTGTTAATCGTTTTACACGTTCTTCACCATTACCGAACTCACCTTCAATTACCTTCTGAGCGATTGAACGAGAACTATCACTCCTGTTACGAATAACTGTCTCCATTTTGAATTTATTTCCATAATTTCCTAATTTTAAGAGAATCACTCCAACATTGTCTCCAAGTGTGGCAAAATACTGCATCCGTTGAACAAAGTAAGATTTCACACTTTCAGTTGTACCGCCATGTAGTTCCATACTTCGGTGTGGGCAAGTTGTTGGAACAAACTCATGGTGTAATCTCACAGTATCCATGTTAATAGGCAATCCATAAAATAGTAAATCCTCTGTTGCTTGCGCTAAGGCGACGTCTTCATTCGCCAGAAAGTCTTCATCACTTACTTTTAGACTCTCACAAACCTCATAACCAATCGATCTACAATTACTCCACCAGTCTCCTGTATGATACCCAATATCCGACGTATTTAATACTTGCGCAATCATTTTTCGATTACAGTAGTAGTGAGCAATACCAAGTGATTTATCTCTTTCTCTGAGCCAATCTATATACTCCTTAGGATTCATTCTTCCTGCATCATTATGAATGACTACAAAATCAATGGACACAAGTTTCCCACTATACTTCATTAATGGTTCAACGATTTTCTCTACCATTTTGTTCTTCCTCCTTATGATTCATCTGCTGTAAAATATTCTGCAATTTTTCTGGAATTGGAAGTCCCAACTGTGTAGCATTTTCAAGGATAGAAATACCTTCATTGGACAAATAGAAAAAGATAACAGCAGCCCTCAATACACTCGCATGCCCTAGAATATATATATCCAAAATATTTGCTACTCCAACTAGGACAAAGATAATAATCTTTCGAGCAATTCCTTTAAAACCAACTGCACTAGACAGGCGATGTTGATCAATAGCACTTAAAACACCAGTAATATAATCCAGTACTATAAAACAGATGAGAGCATACAATAATCCATCCATTCCACCTAAGAACCCACCTAGTAATCCTCCTAAGATTGAAAGTATTCCTCGTAAGTCAAACTCTTTCATAACAATCCCTCCTCTCGTACTTTAATTTATGTATTACGAAAGGAATCCTGGCTGTATAAAGATTTATACAGCCAATTTAGATGCTAACTTCTAACAGATTCCTTCCGTTTTCTAGTGATTCTTCACTAGTTTTCTTGCCTGATCTCTACTTCGAATTTATAAATGATCTTTTATTTAGAGATTATTTATCTTTCTTTTTGTCGTTCCAGATTTCTTCTCTTTTACGAGTCATATAGTTAACACTTTGCCCTTTGTCATATACATTGATACCTTGTTTTTCAAATAGGTGAGCATCTGTAATCTTTTTAACTGCTGCACGTGTAGTTGCTTCATCTAAGTTATCTTCAGGGTGAGCGATAACTAAACGTTTAGTTTTCCCATCACTCCCCTCAAATGTGAGCTGTAATTCTTTTTCTGTTGTTGTTTTATATTCTGGCATTGTTTTTCTCTCCTTTCTCTAATTAGTTATTGTCGTGTCGTGTACGAACCACAGTGTCCGCATATGTCATCGCTTCTTTTGCAAGTGTATCAATAGCTCCTGATACTGCCATGATTCCCTCGTGAGTTGCACCATTCTTCAAGTTCGGAATACTTTTGAATTTCTTCACTTTTCCTTTCTCCGCGTCTTGATAAAATAGTTCTAGTGTTGCTTTATTAAATGTTTCTGCCATGGTGGCTTCCTCCTTGTTTGTTTATTTTATTTTTTGTAGCGTCATGACTTCTACACCTATAAGAACCGATTTAGGGCATTAAATGCTATGCTCCTCGAGAAATTTTTTTAATTTTTTTCGTATTGTAGAAATTTCCTGCTCAATTGCTCGTCTACTACGTCCAACACGAATTGCATACAATTTCACCGTTTCATTACTGCCAATCATCCATTCCAACGTTTTAAGTTGATTAGGTGTTAGTGTAGAAAAGAAATCATGATAAGTATCTTCTACTTCAAACCAGTACTCATCCTCTATCGTTCCTGGCATCCATTCTGACGTTAGTGCAAAAGTCTCTATATTCTTTTTCGTAATAGTGTGCAAATAACTCCAATAAAGTTTACGTTTAAAGTACGAACCAAATTGGTTTCGCTCACTAATATTGCCAAGAGGATTCCCAGTCGTATCTTGAAAACACTCCATTAAAAGGATTCTTCCTTCTTGTACAAAATCATCAAAAGAAGGATTCTTTTTAGTGAGATTAATGTGTTGCAGTACGTTGTAAATCACTCCTTCGTAGTACTCAAAGAGTAATGCTGTATTCTCTTCTGTTTCTGTCCATTCTTTCATTGTTTTCTCCTCCAAAAATAGATTCGAAATTGGCCAACTTCAGTCGCTAGAATAACGCAAAAAAGACCTTCTCCGAAAACCAGAGAAAGTCTATGAAAAGGTAATAATTCCCATTCGTACACAATAACGGAAATATAACGATTTTTTTATGATAAAAATATACCAAAACGATAAAAATAGTATAGAAAACAGAAAAAAACGGGTGTAAAATAAAAGAAAAAGTATTAGGAGGAAACTAATATGAAAACGATTACTATTGGTTGTTGGGAGAACGACCGTTCACCACTAACGTCCAGTTCGGATTTTCCGCTGATGACGAAAAATGTTCTGTTACTGTATGACCTGACGGCATTCAAAACAGACATGAAAAGTGCTGTCTTTTATAAAGACGGACGCTGCATTCTGACGTCACGAACCACACGTGCCCTGTTCAGTGACCTGGAAATGCAATTTGGCATGTCCTATGCTCAATCCAAAGCGATTACCCAACTCTTAACACGGATTTCTACAAAAGTACCGTATGCCATTAATGAACTCCTCTATTTTGAAATCAAAGATAAGGCAAGCTCCCATTCCCACTGGTGTGCCTTTCATCATCTCACACAAACCATTCAAGAAAATCGACAGACCTCTTTGATTCTGTCTAATTGCCTTCAAATCATTCTTCCCTATTGTCAAAAAACAGTTGAACATCAACTCGCAACCTATCGCATCATTCAGCATGCACATGAAACTGTTGCTTGCTCTATCGTTGATAACCTTATGCACGCTACTGTTGAAACACAACGAAGTAGAGAAATCACTAGCGTTCCGTTCCATAAACCCACAGAATTTTTAAGAACACCTATGTCATTAAATGATACAATGCATTTAATGAGAAACGTATTTTGCGATTATATTGAACATCATAAGAGTATTTATATGGAACCTAGGGATTTGGAGAAGTTAAGGAGAATAAAAAAATAAAATATTTTTCACTAAAAAAGAAGCTATAGTTAATCTATGGCTTCTTTTCGATCACAATAAACGTATTCATCATTTTGTTGTTATACACCCTTTATCAGAGTAGATACTTCTGATCTAGACTTATTATGTTCTTTTTCAGTTCCGACTCTTATATTGCTCAAGTTTTTTTATCATTTTTTTATTATGCCAGATACTAATTCTGGTAAAAATTTCAGCAGATGGAGCATGCATTTTAGACCATATTTTTTTAATAATGGTTGCTTATTCAAATAATATTTCTTGTCTTTGAAGGAGTTAAAATGATTCATTCTATCAATAATTAGCTAATTTTTTTAGGCATTTTCTCAAATTAAGCCTTAATATATCGACTTGATATGAACTGTCAATTCTTTGATTCATAATTTTTCCACTTCTATGTTTCAAATACAAACCTATTATTATTTTTTTCTAAGATTTGTAATATACGGTCGGTATAATCAATTAATAGATTGTCAACTTGTTGATCTACTTCAAGAATAGTAACCAAAAATGCTAGTACTCTAATAATATCATTAAGATTTCTATTATTACTATTAATATAATCAAATACTTCGAACGCTGATTTCTTGTCCTCTTTAAAAAAACCCTCATCAATTTTTGATTTTTTTATTTTCAATGTAATCCCAGGAATCTTGATTAATTTGGCTCAAGTTTATAGTAATCTCATTTTGATTTTCGTACAATATTTCAATCACATCATCGAGGACATATTTTCTTTTTATTATTTGAGGAAAAAAATCCTTACAATTCAAAAATATAATGTAACGTCTTATCAAGTAAACTCTTAGTACTTACTACACTAGCAAGTTCCTTTTTAAATTCAGTAGCACTCAACCCCATATTTGCTCTCACATCAGTAGTACGATTCATGAATATCTTGTCAAGTTCTTTTTAATGTACTATTTTCATTTATATTCATTGTGTTGAATGGAATCCAATTATTAAGTATCTGTTCAAACTCACTATCTTCATATTTCCCTGGAGTATTTGGTGGTATTGGTGTTCCTCCCGCTTTTAAAAGCTTTTATATATGTGTACATTATTTAAAAATTTTTTTCCAAAAATTATTTTTTTCTCCTAACATAGTTTCGGCTGTTATAAAGTAATTATTAGTTACACCATTTAAGTATATTTGATATCCACTCTTTTGATCGTTATATATAATCGGTTTTTTTCCCTCATCCCCCTATAAAAAAACATATATTTCTTAAATAATAATTATTATCTCTCATCAATAGTACTAAAAAAACCTTTTTTTCCTCAAGAAATGTAGGTCTATATTTATCTAAGTAATTCATTAATTCTTTTTCTTTCATCTCATTGTCTTTTTGCTCTTTGTTGATTCAATTCTTCTTGAGATTTTTTTATAAATTCAGCTCGTTGTTGTTCATCACTTAAATATTTCAAATAAGCTAGACGAAAGGCTACAATTGACGCATAATAACTAATGTTCATTTTTTTACTATTAATAAAAAAACTTATTAAAAATATCTTTGGAGCTCAACTGGTGCTATAGTGTGATTATTTAAGCTAATGAATATCTCAAGTATCAGTGGAAGAAGCATAAAAACACACAAATAATTTTGAGTTAATAAATTTTTTTAAAAATGTTCCAATATCGTTCTCCCCTATCATTTAATTTTTCAAAAAAATAATTTTTCTTTTAAAATGTACTCTGATAATTCATTCATATAAAAAAATATTAACTAATACCTAAATATAAATACTCAAAATGAGATTAAATTTATTTTCTGATATTATTTCAGAAAAAAATACAATTTACTTTAGGTGTTAATCTACATAAACTTCAGAACTTCTTTTCTGTCAACTGGATCCTTACTTCATACCCATTTTGTCTTGCGATCTCCACTAAACTTAGAATAGTCGGATTATGATGACCACTCTCCATTCTATTTAGCAAAGTTCTGATAATTCCATTTTTCTCTGCACTTTGTTCTTGGTTCAATCCTTGTTCAAGCCGCATTTTAATGATACTTAGTGCAACTTTTTGAAGGGTTACTTCGTTTAATAGGTCCTTCTCAAAGTCAGGATACTTTGAAGATAACATCGTGAATACTTTGTTCAAAGAAGAAGTCACTGCCATCCACCCCCTCTTTAATGTCTGATAAAGGAATTCTCAAGTACCACTCCCCGTCTCTCTGGAATCCCCATTGTTCTAATACTTCTGGCGTCACTCCATCGTCTTGCAAGATTTTTAAAACTGCAGCAAGTCGAATCATTTCGTTGTATTCATAATTTTCTAACTGTCTTGCCATGTCCATCGTAATCTTAAATTTCTTTCCCAATTTGAACACCTCCATTTTTTTAATTGTAACATATATGTTACTGTAACATATATGTTACTTTTTTTGCTTTTTATAGTACTTTTTTTGCTCAAATAAAGTTTATATAAGCAATCAATATTAAACATTAGAAAATAGGACATTAATGTATATAAATGTCTCAAAAAAATTTTTTTCCTCATCAGTACGTTTTACTCTTAATAAAAAGTATTTATAGCATTTTTTTACTAAATTCTATAGAATTAGAAATTTTATTAAAACAATTACCTCTAATAATGTCAGTAACTTTTCTGTGTATTTATTATATGTACTCTTTTATATTCTTTTTGGTAGGAATATACAGTAAAAGTTCGTTTTTTTGGGAAATAATCCTATAAAAAAACAGTAGATTTTATTTTTTTCAATTTTTTTGCCCTTAAAAACAAAAAAAGGAATTAAGTAAAAATTACTTCACTTAATTCCAAATCAGCTCCATTATCGCATTTTCGAAACATTATCTATAAATTGAATAAATCATATAGATAATTATTTTTTTAACATATTTAGATTAAAAAAACATTAACAATATGTCCAAAAAAGCTTCAGATAAAGGTAAATGCGCTGTTTTTCCACCCTTGTCCGTCAGTCACCCATACAAATTCAACATCATCTTTTGATTGAACAACAAATTGGCTTAATTCTGTAAATTCACCTGCTACTGCTTTTAATTTACTGCCTCCGCCACCATAATAATTTGTTTCAATCAACCATAATTTATTATTTTTTTGCTGAATATACAGCAACATCAAAAACGTCTTTCAGATTTATCAACTGGTACTTCGATATTCCATTTTTCTTTAATGTATGCTGCAGTAGCTTGAGCTTTCCATTCAAGTCCAAGTTCACTAGTTAACTTAGAAACATGACGTTCTAGTATACCTTCCATTGTCGTACCACTACGATTCTTTCTAGCATTACTGTCTAGACCAGCCTCTACTCCATACACATAATCGACTAATGATCGATTTGCCTTATTTTTGAGAAAATCTAACAGACCAGAATCCTCTGCAAAAATAACATAATCTTCAATTCGTTCTGTATCAATTTTAGAAAAGTCTAAACGTTCGAAGGACATATCATCATTGTCATCTATTGATAAAATATCTAGAACTTTATCTCGGCTAGCAATGAGACTAGGAATAGCTTTAATTAGATTTGGTTGTTGCTCAAATAATCTTAGTGTTTCTTCATAAATATCTTCTTTTCCAATAAGATAATTGAGCGTATTTAATTCAAGTTCATATTGCTTCGTTTCACGTTCTACTTTGTCCCAATTAACGTAGTATTCCGGTGTTCTATTCGTAATTGACAAAGTTTTTTTAAAAAATAAGTTTAATCTTTTCATCTGATGTCAAAGTTTGATATTCATTTAGTTTCATTATTTTTTTCTCCAATGGTAGCGGTAATCCCATTACATCAAACGGGATATAATTGTAATAATATTTTGCAACCAACACTAATAATATAATCAAGTATATCTTTATATTTTTCTTGTCCAAACCATTTTTTTGTCTAATAAATAGCTATAAGATACTTCCTTGTTTAATGGTGCAAATAGTTTCTTATATTGTTTTTAATTTAAAAATCACATGTTTGTAATTTCTCATCAACACTACCAGATCTACTTTGTGTCTTTTTTTCAATTATATAAACGGTATTTTTATTAATAACAAAAAAATAGCATCATCGGGTAATAACTTCGAAGAAATAATTTTGGTGTAGTCGTAATTATCAATTTCATCGAAATATCTATACAATCCATCTTTTTGAAAGATTTGCCCAATTTCTTCTCCATAGTATAGAATTTTCCACCGTTTAGGTTTCAGACGAAGCTTTTCTCCTTTTTGAGCTATCCCCTTTACTCTACGGGTGTTATAATCAATGTTTTCAACATCATATCCATTTAGTCCAGCTAATAATGTTGGAAAATCTGTTTCTAATTCAAAAGCAAGTCCTGTTTTAGTATTTGCTCCTCCAACTCCACCTTTTATCATTCAATACGCTCCAATCTTTTCTTTGCTATTTCTAAATATTCTTCTTCTGCATCAATACCAATGAAATTTCTTCCCAGTCTTTTAGCAACAACACCAGTAGTACCACTACCAACAAAAGGATCAAGTATCATATCCCCTTCTTGTGTAGAAGCAAGTATAATTCTTTCTAAAAGATATTCTGGTTTTTGGGTTGGATGTTTGCCAGCCCATTTCTCAGACTTAGGAGTCAAACTTCCTGTCCAAACATCTTTCATTTGCTTTCCATTATTCAATTCTTTCATGAGTGAATAATTATAATAATGGCGAGCTTTTTTATCATTTTTTCGTGCCCATAAAATCGTTTCTGTAGAATGTGTAAAATAACGGCAAGAAAGGTTTGGTGCTGGATTTGTCTTTTGCCAGGTAATATTGTTCAATATCTTGAAACCTTCTTGCTCTAGCGCCATACCTACAGAATAAATATTATGAAAGCTCCCTGAGATCCATATAGTTCCATTAGGCTTCAAGACTCTCTTCATCATTTTAATCCATTTTCTATTAAAAGCGTGCTTTTCTTGTAGAGTTTCTTTTTTGTCCCACTTACCCTTGTTAACTGAAACCATTTTTCCACCACTATTTGAAAAGCCATCATTGCTTAAAAAATAAGGTGGATCTGCAAAAATCATATCCACTGATTCTTTTGGGATAGTTCTCATTAATTTAAAGGTATCCCCGAGTAATAGCTTCGTATTGTTTTCATCACTATAGTAAATATGTTTCTTCATAGATTATTTGTTTTCCTTACTCATAGTTTCGAATAATTAGCTCATTTATTTTTCCTCGTTTAGAGGCATCTGAGTTAATCATTCTAGTTGCGTTTACAACAGTAATATTGACATCTTCAATATTCTCATACAACTCTCTAATGGCACCCACGTCTGAATTTGAGAGCATAACTTTAACACCTTTTTGTGTAAGGTCAACAAATACATCTCTCAATCTAATTTGTTCCTCTGTTCCAAATCCTTCATGTGTATATGAAGTAAATGCGCTAGTGGCAGAAACTGGTGCATACGGAGGATCGAAATAAACAAAATCTCCGGTTTTAGCACTTTCAACACATTTCTCGAAGTCGCCATTTAAAATCGTTATTTCATTCTCATTTAAGTATTTACTTATATCAATAATTAATTCAGCATCCAAAATTTTCGGATTCTTATATCTTCCATAAGGAACATTGAACTGATTCTTAGAGTTAACACGATAAAGCCCGTTAAAATTAACACGAAGCATATACATTAATCGTGCTGCTCTCTCTACCTCAGACATTTGATGAATCTCATCTGTACGGTCTAGCTCTCTAATTTTTAAATAATATTCTTTACCATTTTTTTCATTATTGAGTTGGTGTTCATAGAGTATAGCAATTAACTCGTCTGGATTATTTTTAATTGCCTTATATGCATAAACCAATTCAGTATTGAAGTCATTGATAACAGCTCTAGTCGGTTGTACTTCAAACAAAAGAGCTCCTCCACCAACAAATGGTTCAAAATACGTTCCATACTTCTTTGGCATTAATCTTATCAACTCAGGTAATAGCTGACGTTTTCCACCTGTCCATTTTGTAAAAAGGCTTTTAACCTTGCTAATTTTTTTCAGGCATAATTCACACTTCCTTATTATTAATTTTTTTTCCTACTTAATTATACCAGTAGCGTTATTTATAAGCGAATAGTTTAAAAAAAGAACTTGCAAATAGTTCTGCAAGTTCTTCAACAACCAAAAATAAAGTTAACAATCATATTAAGTTGGAAATATATATATAAATCTTTAACAGAATATTTTTTTAGAAAGAACTTCTCGTATATTTATTTTTTTCACCAATCTTTGAACTTATATAATTTAATTTCTCGCTTAACTTTTCTTGTAACCACTAACAATTTAAAAATTTGTAGAATCTATTATTTGATTAAAATATATTATTTTATCATAATAAAAAAACACTACTGAATTAAACTATTTATACTCCGCAAAAAAACATCAACATTATCAAAACAAATCTTAATTTCCTCTTCTCTTGTATCATAGAATTTATCTACAAATACGAGAAAGATCTTCTCATCTATAATTTCCAACTTTATTCTTCCATGCGCTATTGCATTTCTGATCTTAGTTAATATATAAATAACCTCCCTTCGGCCTCTTTATCATTCTCAATACTTCCTTCTTCAATTTTTCTGACAAAAATTATTTTTTTGTTCTCGATCATATTCAAAGTTCTCTATTATAACATTAGAATAATTAATAGGATCTAACTCCTTATTTTCTATTCTTAATGAGAAGTTAATTATATACAAAAAAATTTAAAAAAATATTTTAAACTCTAACCAGGATTCATAATCTTCTTTTAGTTCATTTATACTTATCAATATTTTAAGAAGCATTTCATCATTGCTAACTTTACTATAACTTAAATAGTCAATTATTCTGTCGTTTAATTGAATTAAATGAGTCATAAAGTTAGAAAAATTCTGTTTCGACATCATAAATGCTCTTAATAAAATACGCAAATTCACGAGTAGTACTGTTTCTTTCAAGATATGTTGCTAAAGATTTTTTTAATTTTTTTATCTCAGAATAGCTAAATTTCTTACATTTAATCTCAAATTCATCAGGATTATTTTTTTAAAAAAACACTTCTCTAATTTTTATCGTTATCGCTTGAAAAAAACTTTATTATTCATAGGATGCGTTTTTATTTTCAACAGTATACTTCTCTTTTCCTTTGTACCTTACTTCCTTAAAAGTATAATTTAACCACTTCTTCTCAACAAAGGAATGTTTGTAAGCAATTGACTTCGTCATTTGATTCAAATAAAAAAATACTCGATAAATTCATGACATAATAATTCTATAACTATTCCTTGATTTTTTTCATCACATCCTTATCTTTATTAAAAAAACTTCGTAAAATAAAAATTCTCCCATCATTTTTTTGAATGACGAAAACCCTTATATTGCATATGTGCAAATGCATTTCTTAGTACTTTTTCTGCTTTCCCACAATGATTTAGTGAAATATTTCTTTTCTATAACGTGATAATCATAATAAAATGCATCTTCTACCTTAAGTTTGTTTCTAAATTCAAGCTCAATATAATCTATTAAATTTTTTTATATTTATCTTTATTTTTTTAATATACCCTTTAGTTTCATATAAATCCTTAAAAATACTGATTTTCGAATTTTTTTCCTTATTAAAGAGTAACACACAAGAATCTAAAAAAATACTCTAAACATATATAAATCATGTAGTTTAAAAATCAATTTTTTTATCTACTAATAATAGAATCTATATCAAATTCATCTTTATAAAATTTTTTTCATAATTCATAATTAATTCTAGGTTATTTTTTTAAGTAACTAGACATACTTCTTCCTCCAACGTATTCTTTTTATTCATCATAATTATATTTAATCCATTACTTATGTACATTGTAACTTAATATTTTTTTAAGATTAATACACTGAGCATTAAAAAAATTTATTTTCTCCAAAAATTAGCTTTTTGATACCTACGACTAAAAATAAAAAAATAGATGTTAATCTAATCGAAAAAAACACTGTCATTTTCCAATTAAGGATTACAGAAGAAATCTTCATATTAGGTTAAAAAAATTGAAAAATCGAATTCTAATTAAAGAAATTTTTTTCCAAAAAGTAATATTTAAAGAAAAATATCAAAGATTGATTAGTATTCCCTCGTTTTTTTGAACACTTAAACACTTTACTTTTTTTATTAAACTAAAAAAACAGTTGAAGTAATGATACTTCAACTGTTTTTACTTAGTGTAATTTTGTTGTCCTAATTCGTCCCCATGCTCATGGTTTCTGGTAAGGTGCTGCCGCCGTCGATGACGATTTGGCTTCCTGTGAGGTAGCTGGCTTCGTCGCTTCCTAGGAAGGCAAAGAGTTCGCCGACTTCGAGTGGGTCTGCCAAGCGTTTCATTGGCACGCCTACTGCGATGTCTTGGATGGCACTTTCTGGGTTATCTGGGTTCGATTCAATGGCCATCTTTTCAACCATTGGCGTTCTTGCATATCCCAGTTGTGAGCAGTTCACGCGGATATGACGGTCTGCGTATTCAACGGCCAAGCATTTTGTTAAACCAACGAGTGCTGCTTTTGTCATGGCGTAGGCTGCTTCTCCGGCATCGGCTACGATATCCCCTGTGACAGATGAGGCAATAACGATACTACCACCGCCTTGTTCGAGCATATACGGGATAACGGCTTGACAGCTATTCCATACGCCCTTGATATTCACATCGATATGGAAGTCACGCATTTCATCGCTCATTTCTTCAAATGGAGCTAAGCGACAAACCCCAGCGTTACAACAAGCCACATTCACTTCCCCGAAGGCATCTTTGGCCTTCTTGGCTGCTTCTTTCATATGGTCTTTATTGGAGACGTCTCCGACATAAGTGACGATTTGGGCGCCGTAAGTTTCTCTTAATTCTTTGGCCGTTTCTTCGACTTCTGGTAATAAGTCGACAAGGCACATCTTCGCGCCGTATTTGGCATAGACCGTTGCGATTCCCTTTCCGAGTCCAACGGCTGCTCCAGTGATGAGTGCTACTTTCCCTTCTAATTTTTTCATGGTGTTCTCTCCCTTCTTTGAACTTTTCTACATCTCCAGTGTACCTTTTTGAAAAACGTTTTATCAATCTTATTTTTCTATTCTGCTGGTTTTTTTCTCTGTAAAATTTCTAACTTTGTACACTTTCAACCAACTACTGCTCCATTTTTTCGCAAAAAAACACCTGCAGCGTTCACACTGCAAGTGTTTATAAGGTTCGTTTCTAATCAATGACGCCTTGTTCCCTCTTACGGCGTTCTTTGATTAAGTCTTTGACTGAGATGAGGACCACGGCTGCCAGAATCATCGCCATGCCGACAAAGTCAATCGCAAAGAAATGCTCGTTCATAATCAGGAAGGCGAAGAATACCGCAGAAATCGGTTCGACTGCGGCGATCAAACTACTCTTCACCGGCCCGATATAGCTCGTTCCTTTTAAAAACATCGTGTACGAGATAATCGTTCCAATGAGGATAATGACTACAAGAGAAGCAATGATATCTAGGCTATATGTGATGTCCAGCGTTGTAAGGCCGCTCATCGGGAAAAGAATCACCCCGGCAATGACCATTCCTACTCCAATCACCGTCAAGCTTCCGTACTCTTGAATCAGTTTAATGGGAAGCATGATGTAGATGGCATAGGTAAATGCGCTCGAAATGCCCCAGAAAAGCCCGAGTGGTGTCACACTTAGTTGATTGAGTTGTCCGTGTGTCGCAATGAGGAATGTCCCCGCCATCGCTAGAACAATCGACATCACTTCTGAGGTAGTCGGTGCCGTACGATTCTTCAAACACATGTACACTAAGATAATGACTGGACAGAGGTACTGTAAGACAGTCGCAGTCCCGGCGTTACTGAGATGGATGGCCTCCAGATAAGTAAACTGGTTCATAAAGAGTCCGATAAACGCAAAGAGCGTAATCTTGGCATAGTTCTTCTTTTCCTTAAAGAAGGCGACGAGTTGGCCTCTGGTGAACACGTAGCTCATCGTGAGCAGGCAGACTCCGGAGATAATGAGACGTAGGTCAGTCAGACTAAGTACACTCATCCCGTGTGCCATCAAGTATTGACCACTCGCGCCACTCATCCCCCAGGCAATCCCGGCAAAAAGCGTCATCAAGGTTCCTTTTAATAGTTGTTGTTTAGGTTTGTTTTGTAGTTCTGTTGTTTTCATACTGTCGATTATAGCACAATGTCCTCTCATTCTACACCTCCTATTTCTAGAAAATTGAATACATTCTAATTATTAAGATTTCACAGAAATGCATGATTTAGTTTGCGCTCTCTCCTTTTATTTTGTTACACTGAATAGGAAATTTTTACTTAGGAGGATATGATGAAACATAAAATTAAATTCACTGTTGCGAGTGCAATGCTACTAATTTTAACCACTCAAGCAGTTCATGCAGAAACAGCTCAAGAGACGACAACTATTGCCACAACTGCTGAAGTACAACAAGCGGAAAACACAAGAAATGAATCAGAGTTAACAAATGCTGTAATCCCTACAACGGAACAAGCAGTTTCCAAAGAACCTGAAAAAGCTACTGAAACTACTAAACAAATACGTTCTCGTTCAAAACGTGATGTTACGAATACCATAGATGACTATTATAAAGAGCAAAACTATACTGGTTTCACTACTCAAATGGGGAGACTTACTATTATTTGGAAGGGACAAAACTAACTTCACAATGGAAATATATAAATAGTCAGTACTACTATTTCAACGAAACTGGACAAAAACAAACTAATACACTTATAGATGGTTATGTGATAGACGAAGACGGTATCATGGCTAGAAATAGATTTGTAACCATTAATGGTAACCGTTTTTTTGCTGATGAAGATGGAAAAGCCGTTGTTATTAACTGGAAAAAAATAGATGGAAAATGGTATTCATTTAAAGAAAATGGTGTTCTTCGTCAAAATGAGTTCTACGATTATTACTACTTGAAGGCTGACGGTTCTATGGCAGATAACGAATGGGTTTTCGACAAGTACTATAATAGCTATTTCTATATCAAACCAGGTGGCGCTTATGCTAATCGAGAGTGGAAAGGTTCTTACTACTTAAAAGCCGGTGGTTATATGGCGAAATCTGAATTTGTTTATGACGATAACTATAAAGCCACATACTATTTCGAAGAGAGTGGACAATATGTCGGTGGTAAATGGATCGAAGTCAACGGTCAAAAATACCACTTTCAAATGGATGGGGTTCTTGAAACCAATAAATGGATTGGGAACTACTACGTTAAATCTGACGGTGCAATGGCCAGAAATGAATGGTTCTTTGACAAAAATTATGGTAGTTACTTCTATCTCGGTGATGATGGAAAATATATTGGCGGAAACCGCTGGTATCAAGTAGCTGGAGATTGGTACTACTTCATCGCTGATGGGCAAATGGCGACTCTCAAATGGATTGACTTTTACTTTGTAAAAGAAGATGGACGCATGGCCAAAAGCGAGTTTGTATACGACCCTACATACAAAAGTTCTTTCTACTTTGATGAAAACGGCAAGTACCTAAATAAAACATGGAAAGAAATCGACGGAGAATGGTACTACTTCAAAGACGGTGGCTACATGGCAAAAAATGAATGGGTCGGATCTTACTTTGTAAAAGGAAATGGCCGTATGGCGAAAAACGAAATGCAATACGACCAATCAACTGCTTCTTCTTATTATTTCTTAGAAGATGGAAAAACCGCAAAGAACCAATGGAAAAAAGTCGGTGACTACTGGTATTATTTCAAATCTAACGGAAAAGTCGCTCGTAATGAATGGATTGAGAATAAATATTACGTCCTCGATAACGGTAAAATGGCGACTGGTACGCATATCATCGACCACTATCAATATGTATTTGACGGGAGTGGAAATATCTTAAGTAAGAAAGCTGTCGATATCGGCTGGGTTGAAAAAGACGGAAAACGTTACTTCTATAATGGGGCCGCACAACGTCTTGGTGACGAAACGACAAAGAAAGTCATGGACGTTAGTGAACACCAAGGGCTTATCAAGAACTGGGAAGGCATCATCAAGGATAACGGAATTGACGCGGTTATCGTTCGTATCGGTTATTCTGGTGCAGAAGATAAATACCTTGCCAATAACATTAGCGAATTGAATCGTCTTGGAGTTCCATATGGTATTTACCTCTACACTTACGCTTCAACAGAAAAAGATGGTGTGGCTGATGCCGATCAAACCATTGCGCTTATAAAAAAATACAACATCAAGCCAACTTACCCTATTTACTTCGACTTAGAAGATTGGCGTTATACAAATGGCGCAAAATCTGCTCCAACGGACACCGCTACTTGGGTGAAAAATCTGGAAAGCCTACCGTGATACGATGGCAAAAGCTGGATACACAAACGTGCGTATTTACAGTTATCAATATCTCTTACAAAATCGATTAAATACTCCTGAAATCTTAAAATACGTGGATTGGGTTGCAGCTTATACGCCACAGCTCACATACCAACTTCCATACAGTCAACCAAGCTGGGGCTGGCAATTTACCGATAAAGAATTCATTCCTGGCCTTGGAAATGTAGATATGAGTGTTTGGTTTGGTCGTTAATCAAAAGCGATATTAATAATGAAAAGTCTCATTCAATGAATGAGACTTTTTGTTTTTGACAATTTTGTGAACTTTCTTTTAATAAATTGCGCATTTCACTCTCTTTTGGTACACTGATAAAGGAAAAAAATGGATACAAGGAGGATTTTATGAAAATTACAGGTAAAGTCACACTCTTAACGGCTGCCCTATTCGCCCTTTCGGCACATGCGGTTGCTGCAGAGACGACACAAACCGAAACGACAGCTCAACCGACGACTGTTGAGGTGACAACGGTTCAACCAACAACAGAAACGACAACAACTGCGGAAGCGTCTCTTCCAACAAGTGCTAAAAACACAAGTGATGTTCCTAATGAAGTTGTAGAACAAAAACAGACAGGAATTGTTACAGCAGACGGTGCAACTTATTATTATGTTGATGGTAAACCAATCACTTCATCTTGGAAATGGACAAATGGACGCTGGTACTACTTTGGCTCAGACGGAAAGATGTTGAAATCAACCGTTACTCCAGATGGCTATCTTTTTAGATAATGAGGGCCTACTCGTTTCTGGAGGTTGGAACTACTCAAATGGTCAAAAATACTACACTGATGCTGGTGGAAAAATCTTTCGTGGCGATTGGAAAAAAATAGACGGGAAATGGTATTCGTTTAAAGGCAATGGTGTTCTTCGTCAAAATGAGTTCTACGGTGTTTACTACTTGAAGGCTGACGGTTCCATGGCAGAAAATGAATGGATTTTCGACAAATACTATAATAGCTATTTCTATATTAAACAAGGTGGAGCATACGCGAGAAAAGAATGGTTTGGTTCCTACTACTTAAAAGATGGTGGATACATGGCTAAATCAGAGTTCATTTATGATGCAAACTACAAAGCTACTTATTATCTAAGTGAAAGTGGCCAGTATGTTGGTGGTAAATGGCTCGAGCTTAACGGAAAGAAATATCACTTCCAAATGGACGGTATTTTAGATACTAATAAATGGATTGGGAACTACTACGTTAAATCTGATGGTGCAATGGCCAGAAATGAATGGTTCTTTGATAAAAATTATGGTAGTTACTTCTATCTCGGTGAAGATGGAAAATATATTGGAGGTAATCGTTGGTTCCAGATTGGCGGTGATTGGTTCTACTTTATCGCAGATGGTCAAATGGCTTCAAACCGTTGGATTGATTCGTATTATGTGAAAGCAGACGGACGCATGGCTAAAAACGAATGGATTTATGATAAGAACTATGGAGGCAAATTCTACCTTAAAGAGAATGGTGTGTATGCCCGAAACATTGAAGTTGTTGATGGCAAAAGACACGCCTTCCAAGACAATGGTTTATGGATTGGAGAAGTTCCTGAAGCAGTAAACTACGGTAACTACAAAAACGTAGTCTTCCTTGACCCAGGTCATGGTGGACGTGATCCAGGTGCCGTCTACAACGGACTTCGCGAGAAAGATTTAAACATGTCGATTTATCGTAAACTTCGTAGCGAATTGGAAAAACTTGGCTACACTGTTTTAACATCACGTGACAGCGATGTGTATGTGGACTATGTTACTGAACGTTCTGAAATGGTGAACAAGACGGATGCGGATGTATTTATCAGTATCCACTTCAACGCAACAGGTGTTCCTGGAGCAAACCGTAGCGGTGTGGAAACATACATCTACGAACCAGATCCAGACATTACGCCTCGTATTAATAAAGTGGCGCATAACCACCCTATTCGTCTAAGCGAAAGTAAACGTCTAGCCGACAACATTCATAACTCTGTTGTGTCTATTGCGGGTGCAAATGACCGTGGTGTTCGCGGGTCGAACTACGCTGTTCTTCGTGAAACAGTCAAACCAGCCGTTCTATTAGAACTTGGGTATATAGATAGCCCTGAATACAAGAAGATTAGCGATGATAAATACCAAAACAAACTCGTTGAAGGGATTGTCACCGGTCTACTTAACTTCTATAAGACAGCTAAATAAACGCTTTAAAGTCAAAAGGTTGGCACACGTGCCAACCTTTCTTTATGTTATGCGTTTATTTTTCTTCTTGAAAGTGACTACTCCACTAAGTCCTAGAGCTGCTAGCCCAAGCAGTGTTGTAGGGATTTCTGCAACTCCTGTTTTTGGGAGTTTCTGTTGGTGTCACTGCCTTTTCTAAATACACATAGTAGTCAAATCATGGTGAATAAGGATTATTTGAGAACACAGCATTTGGATTAAATGAAAATCCTACTGCACTGTCAGAGGTTGCATTGCTTATTTGTCGAAGTTATCATGACTCCCCCCAAAAAGTCCTTCGTAATTTAATAAATACAGAGAGCTATTTTCACTTAAAAGCCCTTGAAAATCTCAACTGCTTGACCCATTGTTAGAGACAATTTTTCCACATGTCGTGTTGAATAATGGCAAAGTTACGGGGAAAGGTTGTAAATTTTGTAAAAAACCTTGTAATACGAAAATATTAGGAGTATAATATATATGTAATACAACAATCTGTTTGAAGGAGGTCTAACAATGATTAGACAAACTAAGAAACTGTTTCTTGGTCTGTTCTCTCTTGTCGCAGTTTTCGTGATTGCTGGCTGTGGACAGAACCAAGCTTCAGACCAAAATGCTAATAACACGCAACAAGCTCAATCGAAGCAAGAACAGAAAGACCCAAATAATATTGCTGGTGAATGGGAATCCGTATACGAGCTTGATTCGTTGCAAAAAGCCTTTTTCCCAAAAGGAATGAAAAGCTATACTTTTGCGAAATTCATTGAAGCCTTTAAAGACTTCAAGATGAAATTATCCATTGATGGCACAAGCGCAAAGCTAAGCTATCAATATGACTCGAAGAAGTTCGCAAAAGCATTCTACGAGATTTCAAAGGACAAGAAAAAAATGACAGAAGACGAATTTGTTAGCCGTTATATTAACGGACAACCAGAGTTCGTGCAAAAACTTCAAGAAATATAAAGCATCAATGGATACTTCGACTGGAACTTATAGCTACGAAGCTACAGGAACTATTGACGAAAAAGCAAAGACTGTCACATTTGACGAAGGGCTCATCATTCTTGACTCTTTCCCATTAACAACAGTGGATAAAGATCACAGATTCGATCCAGCAACTTACAACTATGAAGTAAAAGACGGCATCTTGACTATCTACGCCGATATGAAGACGAAGGACAATCTTCCTGTTCATTTTGAACTGAACTTCAAACGCGTACCAAGTGCAGAAAAGAAATAGAAAGGAGACGCGACCATGTTTAAACAATACTTAAAACCATTATTGATTGCTGGCTGCTCTCTTTTAATGCTTGCCGGCTGCGGAAACCAAACCGCAACAACTACTACAACAACAACTGCTGCTCCTTCTAATCCTCTCGAAGGAAAATGGGAACAAATCGACTTCAGAAGTACACTCGAACGTGGCATAGGATATCTGGATTATCTAAATTCAGAAGAAATTCCACGCCGACTCATTTACTCTGATGCCTTCAAAGACGTGACACCAACACTAACAATTACAGGAAATTCTGCAGTATACGATCTTACAGCAACAACCTATGTGGCTATCGGCAACTTCTATGACTACGCGAAGGCTCATAAGTTAACAGGTGTCGAAGGAACCAAAGAACAATATATTAAAAATCAGTATGACGCTTTGAAAAAGCAACTGGAAATTTATAACAAAAATGAAAGTCCCCTCAGCTTTGAGTTCAATGATGAAAAGTATGAAATCCATCAAACCTTAAAAGAAATCACTATTAACGAGAGCGCCGGTACGTTTGAATTCAAGAACGCACCAATGTTCATTGATTTAGTAACATTCTCTGGTGAGAAATTCGTAAGACCAGTGACCTATAAATATACCCTTGAAGATGGAATATTAACACTGTCACTCGAAAAAAAAACAAGACCTTGGCAATGGAGAGTCGGTTATTCTTTACTACACAATGCGTTTCAAAAAAGTAGCGGAATAATCTATTTCTTAGCAACGTCAAAATCTAATAATACCTCCACGCCTCTACTAGATAAAGAACGTGGAGGTGTTTTTTTATAGCGATTACAATTTTAATGTTAATCGATTCATTTTTTTGTTATAATTCTTTTATAAAAAGTTCAAAATTTGTGTGTGGAGGAATCTTATGGGAAACAAAAAATTATTGTCTACTCTTCTTTTGTCGAGTCTTTTCTTGGTGGCGTGCCAATCACAAAAAGCCCCTGAAGAAACAACATCTGTAGAGACGACAACGGAAACAACGACAACAACCGTTTCAACAACGGTAGAAGTGAAACCTGATTACTCACTGTATGACAGTATCATTTCAAAATATGCAACTGTTACAAAAAATAGTAAAGGTGATGCAGATCAATCGATCAACACAATCGCCTATCTTTTACGAAACAATGATATCTATGCAGGTATCGACTATGCTCTTTACGACTTAGATAAAAACGGTACAGATGAACTCATTATTTCATTTAAACTTGAAAATGGAAATCATATTTTCTTAGATATCTATACGCTAAAGACGGACAAGTGATTCGTTTAACTTCTCCAGAGGTTAATCTGGCATCTATTGGGGAACGTGTACTATTAAGCCCACTCGTGGATGGTTCTCTGTTGATGTCTACTTCTTCAGGTGGCGGTAAAAATGTTCATATGATTCAGTATAAATTTGATTCTACTGGTACGAAATTAGAACAAGCTTATGAATGGAAAATTGACCGTTCTAAAGGTGAAAAAGAACCAGATGGACTTCAAGATCTAGTTGAGAAGGATAAATTGAATTATCAATCGGTCTATACAAAACCGGAAACGAAGAAAGAAGCTAGCGCTCAAAAAGGAATTAATATTGTCGAAATCCAAAATGGCGACTACTCTAGTTTGTCTGGTACTTGGAAAAATGCACAAGGACATACAATTGTTTTCGATAAAAACGGTCTTGTAAGTGATCATTCTGAAATCTCTACTGCGAAACCTGAAAAAGATGGCACAGTCTTAAGACTTGGTGTTCGTCCTAAAGGAGGCGGCGTTGGTGGATACTTTATTCTTTTGATTCCTGCTGGAGCTGAAGCACCTGAAGTCAATAACGGCAATGGAACAAAATCACCAGCCCAATCTGATAATTCTCGCGACCGACTATATGCTGGTCAAGATTACTCAGGCAAGCCTGAACATTTTTTTTACAAAGTCGATTAAACAAAAAGGAATGTAGTAATACTACATTCCTTTTTCCTTATTTTTTTCCCTTTAAAATGGAGGCAGAACAAGAAAATGCTTCTTGTCCAGTCATGTAGTCGCGTTGAAGGCAATCACAAAACTGTTCTCGCACTTTCAAAATGAATGCTTCCAAAAACATACGTTAAAATACAAAAGAATCCTTGGATTTTATAGTAATAAGAATAGCGAGTGTAACCAATGTGAAATAGAAAGAGTTGGAGATTCTCTCCTACTCTTTCTTTGAAAGCTTTGGTAGGCGTGAGACCAAGGCTCACGCAGGTACAGCTATTCTATTTACTATAAATAAATCCAAAAGGATTCTGAAGGATTTTAACAAATCCCATTATTTATTATTTTAATAACCCTTCACTTTGCAAGAAGTTGCGGGCAACTGTTTCAGCAGATTTGCCTTCTAC
>BNJT01002197.1_pt1 | contig 29444 bp, 50 predicted proteins | sample 8540491 | NCBI WGS metagenome assembly BNJT01 (sample SAMD00202455, study PRJDB9452) | human saliva metagenome | host: Homo sapiens | reverse complement strand
TTACGTATTGTTAACCCTGCGGTCGAGGGTTTCGATCTATCTCAAGGCCCGCGGGTGGCCGGGTTCGATGCGCGGCCCACCCGCATGCCTGGCAGGGGCGCGACCGAGAGGTCGTTTACCCAGGTGCACCGACAACGTCGAGGGCAGACCTCGGCGTGCGAGATCGACCGAGTCGAGGCGTCGGTGATCGGGAGGTGGATGCCGCGCTCCAGCCACAGCAGGAACACATCCCAGCACGGTCTGGAGGCGTTCAAGTGCCCAGCCACCCTCCGAAGGGTGGTGGTTATCCGCATCATGGGACGCGTGGGGTCCACGTCCAGATCGGGATTGGTGCCGGAACAGCCCCCATGGCGTTTCGACGGGCGCGGTGGTGCTCTGCACCCTTGTCAGCGCCCGCCACCGGTGGGGCGCCGAAGATATCGCGCACATCATCAATGCGTATGCCGAAGAGCCATTGCATGAAACACAGCTACAGTGCAAAGCCTGTATGCTGGCCGACAATTACGAGATCCAGCCTGACGCAGTCGCTGCCGCGTCGCTGCGGCGACGGCGTGCCTGGCCTGGGGTGCCCCAGCCCCGGCCGGCGACCATTTCCGATGCAGGTGGCTCCCCGATGGACTGGTCAGCAGCGCGCGCGTCATCGAGGTTGCGGTGTCCGGAGACCGGCGGAGAACATCGCTGTCGCACCGATGCCACAGGTGGGAAGATCAGACATCAGTTTCTCCGCCGACACCGAATCGCCGTAGGGCCTGGCAGTGCACTTCGGGGTTTCACGTCGGCGATGGGGATTCCAGGGTAAACGCGACAAGATCACCGTACAAGCCCTCGCTTGAGGTTTGGTAAATCAGTCCCAATAACCCCGGCCGATTTCCGCTGGCCCGGATGGGGCGCACGACGCCAAGTCGGTGCTGGTCTCAGAAGAGGACGCATCATGTGGTGACGGCGGGGAGAATCCGGCATCTACTACGAGCTGCTCACGCGCTCGGTGAACAATTGAGCCGCGTTTCCGACGCCCCTGCAGACCGACGGAGTTTTCTCCGGACGGCGTCACCATGGCGTTGCGAACTGGTTCCGGGCAGAATGTCGATGCATCCAGCTGGGAAACCCGTGCCACCGTGCATTGTGTCTCCCTGAGGGAGTCGATCGCCACGTTCAGTGGCGACACGTTGTTGGTGGGAGGACCACAGCCGTGGAGGAAGCCGTGCTCACCCTCTGATAGCACCGTCACGCCTCGCCGTCGAAAACCTCACGGTCAACCCCTGAGCCATCTGGAGAGAGTCCCGCCGCCTCGCCCAATGCCTGCAGGAAACCACCGCGCCGGGCTCCAGAAGAGAAGGCCAACACCCAACCGGCGCAGGGCGGTACCCGCCTGGCCATAGCCGCTGCGGCGGTGCGCTGGCCCCGGCCCTGGGGAGCGGTTGTCTTCTTCCGCAAGCAGTTAGGAAACACACTACAGCCTTCCACGATGGTCGATGCAGGCGGTCAATGCTTCCAATATCGGCTCGGTCGACGGAGGCACAGGTGCCGATCCGCAGCTGAGCCACGTTTCAGTGCGCGATAGTCGATGTCCACGACCTGTTGTCGCGTAGTTCTGCTATCACGCGCGGCTTCCACCGGCCAGCGATGGTCGCGACGACAGGGGAGCGGTGTGTTGGATCGTGACTAGTGGGGTTGCGTACGTTGAGGCTCTCCGCCCGCCGTACAGGTGATCGCTCATCTGCCGACAACGTTCTCGACGGCGCGTCGATTCCACCCTGGCTCAGCAGCCAGTTGATCTGGTCCTCCAGAGCAGCAGGGTCGCGATGGCCGGGTGGTCTGGTTTTGCCGAGTTCGAGGCCGCAACATCCAGGTTCATGACCTGGATCCAACGGCCCGAGGTCGATCCGTTGTGCGCGTTCCAGTGACCGGGAACAAAACGCCACCCACAAACCCTCCGTCCGAGGAGAAGTTCTTCTGCGGGCGTAGCAATAGACGTCCGTTCAGAGACGTCGGCGTCATCCGCCCGCAGCCGACGTGGCGTCGATCACCAGGCCGTCGCCGATCCGTTCCACCGGGGCGGCAGCAACGGGAGGTTTCGTTCTGCGCCCATGCCACCACGTCGTCCTCCTGGGCGGTAGGCTCCCGGGTCGCACAGGTGACAGAAGCCGGTCGGTTAGAACGTAATGTTGCAGAGGCAAGAACTTGTAGAATCCCCGAAGACGGCATGCGCAGAACGTTGCTCGATCAAGGAGCAGACCGTTGTCCCAGAACACGGTGAGTCCTCGTTGCCGAGCACCACCGATATCCTCAGGCAGCCGGGAGTACAGCCCCGTAGCCTCCCGAATCGTTGCGACGAGTTGCTTCGCCGGGCGCCTGGCGAGTGAGGTGCCCAGCACAATCGCCACGCAGTGAGGTACTCCAGGGCTTCAGGGCGCACCTGGCCGGGCCTGACGAAACTACTGTCTGCGGGGAGGAGGTCTTCGGGACGATCACCTCCCCGAATTCTCGCACGTACCGCCCAGAAACCGAAGTGCGCGGTTCGGCGGACGGAAGAGAACCGGTGCTTGATGGTGGCATGACGAAGTTGGGGCCGTGGCGGTGACGCCCGGGAACGAGGATCGAGGAAGCGATCATCGAGATCGCTGATGGTCGGGTGGCAGGCCATTACATCGGTGGGGGAACCGAGATTTCGGCGGTGCCGGGTTTCGTCGACACCATTGCCACGGTGCGATCGGTGCTTCGGTGAGATCCGGATCGCCGCCAACCTGCGTGCCATATCGAGTATCACCGCCCCAGGAACCACCCACCACTTGTTCGCTCCACTGTCACCGAACCCATCGAGTAGTTGGAGGCCCGCAGTGTTGCGCGGGCTCGTCGAATCCGGCGAGTCACGGATCCACCTCGAGGGCCTTTCCTATCCGGAGGCCCGAGAGGTGAGCGCACGATCCCGGCCTGCGACCCGAACCGGAGCTCGTCGAACGGCTCATGGGCGGCCGGCGCTACGCATGATCACCTGGCCGTCGAACGACGGAGGAGTAGTTGCCACCGGCGATTCACGCGGGCAGGTGTCGCGGGTATTGGGCACCCGCTGACGCCGACGAGCACCGCGGTCGAGTCCATCGGCTGGGAAGCCCTGCGTCGTAACCCACTCAGCTCGCGATGCGTTCCATCCACCACCAAGAAGCTCGGTCCCGTGCCCGTGCTGCTCACCGACGACCGCGCAGGCGTGATGTGAACCGATTCAGCAGTATCACCACCGGCCCGTGGTTGCGCGGATATCGAAGCTGCCGACCGACCGCATCTGCCTGGTCACCGATGCCAGCGAGCGCCACCGGTCAGGCGACGGCACCACCTGTTGGGAGAGCTGAAGTGAGGTCCGACGAACCGCCCGTTGGTTATTGTTGACGGCACCCCGGGTCCACAGGGCTCCACCCGACCATGCACAAGGCATTCGGTTGTCGTCGGTCAGGATTGAGCACATCCCTCGAGGCTGCCCGACACACCTGCTGGCAGGCTGGAGGAAGTCGGAATCAAGTCGGCAAACGTGCCGACATCTGTGTTGTTGATGATGCAGAGAACTGCAACAGGTCTCCAGCGGCGGTGGGGAGAACGCATTCGTTGAGAGACCAAAGTTGGCGAGCCGACTTGCGAGCGTTAGGACCTTCGAGCATCGAGGTGAGGGTATTCGTACCGCGAATCCAGACCGGCTCGTACCGCCGGCCACTTACCGAGAGAATCGAGAAGACCACGGTGTCGCGCCATGAGCCGTCCGTGGCTGGTGGTGCTGCAGCACCCCTTCCTGCAGCAGGCTGGGTTCTGCGCGGGCGATCGCGCCTGGAACGCTGGTTGATGGAGTCGGTTGGAGCCACCTGCTCGAAAACCGCAGTCTCGAGCAAGTCCCAGCAACAGGAGCCACCTCCGCGTTCACCCCGTGCCCCACAGTGGACGAGACGCCGCCCGCGTGGGCGTGCTGGGCCCGAGGCTCGAGATCACCAGGACGGTTCCGACCACCTCGCCCACCGGGCCGAACCCGGTGTCGCCGACCAACCGATGGTGTGGCTATGACACGATTCCTGCCCGCACCGGCGATCAGCGATCGCAGCCACCCGATCCGTTGCGCCACCTGCGTACCCGAGAGCGAACACCAGGATCGTCGAGCGCATCGATCAGATCGTCCCGGTCCGACCTCTGAGTGGATCGAGCCCTCACGATGCGACCAATGAGGGTTTTTCATCGGGGAATGCGCGCCATGGAATACAACCCGCAGTCCGTGTGTGTTGGGATATTGGTGGTGTGTATGACAGGTCTCGCGTCGTCAACATCGTCACCATTGCTTTCGGCGAGGCGTGAGGCGAGTGAGCTGATCGACACCACACGGAGACGTACCCGCACTATATATGAACTCTGAGGAGGGGTGCTCCGCTGCAGTCCGGATCGCTGAGCGTCTTCACCAGTTCCAATCTACACGCAGAACTCAACGTGGCGCGTATGGAACGTGACCAAGCCCGTCAGTGACCGCAGATCAAACCTCACTCCGAAGCGGCGTTCACGGCGCGTGACGTGATGCGCAAACACGGCTGGCGGGAGCGCCTGCCGATCGATGATCGGTCTCGCATCGGAGAAGGTGCACGACGAGGCCTGGGAACACGTCATCTCGATGACGTCGATGCCGGTTGCTCAGATCCTCCACGCACCAACCCGTCTCTACGGCAATCCCATTCCGGGACTCAAAGAACTCGGCCGATCACGAACACGTGCCCTTCAGAGGGTCGCCGTTGTCGGAGGTGGTTCCAAACCGCGGCGAAAGAGACAACCGTCACCATGGAACGGATGAGCGAGAACCTGCGTCGACGCGGAGGTACCACCGTGGCGCTGGGCCCTACCGAGTGGAGTTCGTGGTGCGTCGCGATCGACCTCAGACTTGCGCGTCGGCACGACGCGGTCACCGACGAGGCGGTTAAACCGTTTCCTTCGTCGCAAGCCCGCTGAGTAGTCATGTTGCCTGGGGAATACGGCGGAGCAGTCGTTGATTGAAATGAATAACGAAATCCGAAATGAGGAAACATGGCACCGGCTAAAACCCGCGACTGGGCGCGGAGAACTTCCGCTCCACCATCGAGGGAAATGATGTCGTTCGTCGACTTTGGGCCTCATGGTGTGGTCCGTAACGCCGTTTCGGTCCGATCTTCGAGAGGCCTCCGGCGCCACGACGGGACCAAGCCGGCAGGACACCGAAGTCAGCGGTGACCTGGCTCACCGACATCCAGTCCACACTCTCACCATCATGGCTTTCCGCCTGAAACCTGGTGTTCCGCCGGGCAGAGTGGCTCGTTGAACGGGGAATCTGCTCGACGACCTCGTCAAGGGTCGGGCAACTTGACCCGAGAAAGTCAAGGCAGTTAGCACAGAAGAGCTCACCAACCGACGGGCCTGAGAGCCCTTTCCCAGCAGTTTTCCTCGCGAGGCATGGTGTCTCGACGTCCCACGATTAACGGGAATAGTCGTAGCGACGGAGGACACCATGATCGAAAGCGCGATGATGACCGGTTCACCACTTGTTGACAACCACAGGACGGGTCGCCCCGGTGCGATCGAGGAGACCATTGGCTTCCGGACATGCTGCCTTCGCAACGCCGGATGCCCGGCGGGGAGAACATCCAGAGTGGTTACGTTCGATAAAGGCGGGGTAACAGAGGCGGTTTGGCGCTGACCGCAGACAACCCATTCGGCTATTCACGGCGTCGTTTAGCCATTACCCAGTGAGAGACGGCCTGCAACCGCGCGATCTGGATTCTACTGTCTCCATTCGCCCGCCGAAAGGCCATTCGCACTTTGGCGCTGGAACGTGGCTGGCGCTGAGGCGCCGCGCCGCACCAGGGCGGCGAGTTGATCATCGGTGTTGGCCCTCCGTTGTCATCAGCCGCCACACCCAGACGCCCGGCCACGAGGTGGAGATCCACGATTCCGCCGATGCGCTGGCTGGGATTCCCGAGTACCGGCTGCCCGTGACGTTTGGATCGCCGAGGTGTATAATGCATCGACATGGGGGTCGTGATCCGTAACAACGCCCCGGTCACCGACCTGCCTGCCACACAGGTTGCGGGCGTTTCGACGCGGTGTTCGTGGCTGGCTGGTGCGCATCCGCCGCGATTATCTCTACCGACGCTGGCCAAGATGGTCGACGCCGCTTCCTGCGTGATGCGTCGCTGCCAAGGGCGAGACCGGTCATCGGACGCCGGGTAAGTGGTTCACGGCGGCAATGTTACGGATGCGGCTCGCGTGGCTCGTCGGTTGGGTGCCGAGGAGTCAGTGATTGTCTATCGTCAAACCGTTGAGCAGATGCCCGCCCACACTGAGGAGCGCGAGGAGCAGAGGGGTGAGGATGAACTGCTGCGGACCATCACCGAGATGGGGAGGAGGACCCGACCGTCGAGGTCATGGAATCCGACGAGGACGGCAGGCCGCACGGCACCGGGCGGTTCGAGAAACTCGCCGCCGACACTGTGATCCTGGCTGTCGGACAGGAAGCCGACACCGGTTTCCTCCACAGCATTCCCGGCATGATTTTCGATCAGATGTGGTGCAGGTCGATCCCGAGACCATGACGAATGTTCCCGGAATTGCGGAGGCGACATGGTTCCGAGTAAACGCACCGTGACCGTCGGTGTCGGCACGGCAAGAAGGCCGCTCGCCGTATCGATTGCGGTTGAACCTCGATGCCACTCCCCGCGATCCGGAAGCACCCGTCGTCCATCTCGACCAGATGAACTGTACCGGCGGTCACACCCGGAGGATCCAGCCCGACTCCCGAGACACGCGTGTCCGACTTCGGCGAGATCGTCGCGGGCCTCAAAGCCCGAAGGAAAGCCGAGTTCGAGGCGTCTGTCGTCACCGTCCCGCGGCAACCTGCTTCGAGTGCGACGGTTGTCACGGTGCCTGCCCCGAGACGTCATCGCCCGGCCCCGGCAAATCGGCAACGTTTTTCGACTACGAACGTTGCACTGGCTGCGCCACCCATGAGCAGTGTCCCGCATGCTATCGAGATGATTCCGAGGGCCAGTGATGAAATCAGCGCACCATCGATTTGGCAACGAGGTTGCAGCAGATGTCGCTCACCGGCTGAGCGCGAACCCTGCTCCATCTACCCGATCACCCCTGCCCACCATGGCCGAACTGCCGATGAGTGGTCCCCCACGGCGTAAGAATGTCTTCGGTACGGTACCCGTCGTCGAGATGCAGTCCGAGGCGGAGCAGCCGGCGTTACGCACGCCTGCTCCCCAGGCAGCCCCTGTCCACCACCACCGCTCTCGTACCGTTGCCGATGATCCTCAACATGTACCGATCGCCGGGGAGCTGACCACGGTTCCACCGCGGCGCGTTCGGCCACACCAGGCTGTCGATTCGGCGACCACCAGACGTGATGGCCGCCGCACGGCTGCCGCAGCTCAGTTCCGCCTCGGTGAGCACGACAAGCCGTACATCTGGCGCGGCCCTGCGCGCCCGGCTGCCGTTCGTGCATTGACGGTTTCCGCACCAGTCGGCGAAACTCAACACCCTCGTCGCTTCAATGGACGACCAGCGCTGCGCGACCTGGTTCCCACCGACCCGATTCGCGAGCACCGTGCCCGAGCAATCACGCCTCCCGACACCGCGCAGAACCCGGACACCTATCTGTACGTCCCGTGAGACCGCGAATATTACTACGACAAGTTCCCGGGATTCTCAATGAGGCGATAGATTCGCGCGAGATCTCGGGTCGCCAGTACTCCCTGGTGGAGCACCACGGTCACCCCGGGCTCGACCGGCGTGGTGATCGTGGGTTCGGGCATCGAGACGATTGGCATCCCCGTGGTCAGCGCACCTCAACGAGGTCGGGAGAAGGTGGGTGTCCCGTTCGTGCGCTCTACCGGCCTTCCCGGAAGGAACACCCTCCCGACGCGCTCGCACGGTGCGGAAGCGCAACATCGCGGTCCCGATCGCACCCGGGCGAACCCGGCTCGGGGGCGGGCCGCTGATCGACGTTTCCTCCGCGGTCGAATCCGTGGCTCCTCGCGGGGACCGGGATGTCATGCCGGTGCTGATCGGCGGTCGCCACGGCCTTTCCAGCAAGGAGTTCACTCGCCACATGGCCAAAGGCCGACATACGACGAGCTGGCGAAGGACCGGCGTACCGCGTTTCACGGTGGGCATCAGCGACCATGCCATCACCCGTCCCTCGAGGTCGACCGCGGCAACCGAGCTCACAGACCGCAGCGCGTCGGTGTTCTACGGGCGGGATCGGATGGCACCGTCGGCGCCAGCAAGAACACCATTATCAAGATCATCGGCTCGATCCGGGCCCTGCAAGCCGCCCACTACGTACACGCGACTCCAAGAAGTCGGGTTCACGCACCGCCCTCACACCCTGCGTTTCGGCAACCCAATCCAGGCGCCGTACCGTGACCCGCTCCGAACTTCATCGGCTGCCGTCACCGGTGATCCTGCCCGGGTGGATGTGCCGGGAGTTCGCCCAGCCCGGCGCGACGTTGCTAGCCATCAACTCGCCCTACCCGGCGGATCAGGTGTGGGAGCGGCTGCCGCGCCCGATGCAGGACAAGATCGTCGAGTTGGAATCTCCTCTGCGTCCATCGACGCCTCCACCGTTGCGCAGGGCCCGCGGGCCTCAGGTTCGCGCACCAACACGGTGCCGCAGACCTGTGTCTGCGCGATCTCCGGTGTCATGCACCCGACTGAGGCGCCTCAGAGACGCGCATCACCACACGTCCATGCCCGCAAGCCGGTGGCAACATCGTGCAGAAGAAGAACCACGAGGGCGGTTGACGCGTCCTCGGCCCACCCTTAATGGCGGGTGCAGGTGCCGCCAGCGCGATGACGGGGCAGGGACCTGATCGCCCGTCCCGCTCGACGCTCCGCCATTCGTGCGGAGGTTACCGCAACGATGCTGGCCGGTCGTGGTGACGGGCTGCCGGTCTCCGCGCGTTGCATGCACGACGGTGCGCCGTCCGGGACCACCCGCTAAGTGAGAAAGCGCAACATCAGCGAGGATCATGCGCGGTGTGTGGGACAACAGGAGCCTGCATCCAGTGCAGGGCTGCTCCTTCGTGTGTCCGCACGCCGTGCTGCGCGCCGCAATACTATCCCTCCGAGAGCTCTGTGCGTGGGCGCGCGCGGAAGGCTTTCCTCAGCCAACCGATCTGACGCCGCGGGACTCGCCTGGAGACCAGCTACACGCTGCGAGGTCTATGCCGACCGCACGGGCTGCGGGCTGTGTGTCGAAGCGTGTCCAGTACACCGCAGGGCAGCCAGACACAGCGCGCCATCAACCTGGAGCCGGTGCTGGAACGTGACAAGGGAGAAGGAAGCGGTCACGTTCTTCCGAGACCATCCCGTCAAACGACGTCGCAACGTGGACTTTCGGTACCGTCCGTGGCACCCAGTTCCCGGAGCCGTTAAAGATCAGATTCTCCGGGGCCTGCGCCGGATGCGGCGAAACCCCGTACCTGAAAGTACGACCCAGCTGTTCGGGGACCAGCAAGTGTCACCGTCGCCACGCCACCGGCTGCTCGTCGATCGGCGGCAACCCGCCGCTCCACCACCCGCGAGCTAAGGAACGCCCGCAGACGCGGGCCGGCGTGTCGAACTCGTTGTTCGGGATATCAGCGCCGAGTTTCGGGCTCAGACTCGCTTTTCTGGCTGCATGACCTGCACCGCGAGCATGGCGCCGCCTCCTGGAGTGAACTGCGCTCTGAGATCGACGACGACGAGCGCATCGAGCTCGCTGCTGGCCGCGAAACAGCGTACATGGAATCGGGCCTGGCTCGGCAGGCGGCTCCGTGTCGACCGTCTCAAGGCGACGACTGGCGGAGCTGGAAGGCCCAGAGATCGAGGACCTCAAGAGCGTCTGCACCACCTGCTGCGGCGCTCCGTGTGGATCGTCGGTGCGATGGCTGGGCCCTACGCATCGGTTCCTCTGGTGTTGACCGCGTGCTGGCCCCTCGGGACGTAACGTCAAATAGCTGCGTGCGACACCGAGGTGTACTCCAACACGGGGTGGTCAGGCGTCCAAACCACTCCGCTGGGGGCCGTTGCGAAGTTTCGCGTCCGCGGGCAAGCACACCAACAAGAAGGACATGGCCATGCAGGCGATGGCCTACGGGTCGGTGTGACGTGGCGCGAGTGGCGATGGAGCACCCAGCAGACCCTGAAGGCATTCCGAGGCGGGAGGGCCTGAGGCCGAGCCTGATCATCGCCTCACAGCCACCGCATCGCCCACGGACGACATCCGCAAGGGTTTGGATCCAGCAGTATCGGGGCCGTCAACTCGGCACCGGCCACTGATGCGCTACAACCCCGTGATCCGAGAGAGAGCGGCGGCAACCGTTCCTCCTCGACAGTCCTCGGCCGCGCCTGAAGTTGCGCGAATACCAGAATGCCGAGTTGCAGGTTGCCAGGTGCTGCACGCCGCCGATCCCGTGAGTGCTGCCGATCGTCTCATCGACATCGCCCAGGCGCAGGTGGACCGGCGCTGGGCCGAGAGCAATGAGCTGGCGCTTCGCGGCGCGGAGAGCAGTTCGCCGCCGACCCGCGCAAGGAGGAAGCATGGCAGAGCCGACAGAGTGGCTGCTGGATTGGAGCCGCGCAGAAGCATCCTGTCGTCGCCTCCTGCGGGACCGCTGAGCCAGAGCGTTGATGACATCAAGGCATTTGGCGGATGCGGGAGTCGGACGTGACCATGTTCCTCCCTGTTCGAGGAGCGGCTGTTCCGTGAGGCGGAGCGGTTGGTGGAGCTGGAGGAACAGTTCGCCGATCTTCACCTGCCAGGCCGCACCAGCTTCTCCGGAGGGTGCCGCGGGCCGAGGGCCGATGCCGTAGTGGGCCTGCGGCTCGTTGAGCGGGAGCTCCGCCATCGACGTGCCACCGATTGCATCCTCAACGGCGCCTCCCACGGAGGATGGGTGCATTCGGCCCGTAGCCTGCAGCACGCGCGGCTGCCTGGAACTCAACATCGACTACTGCCACCGGGTGACCTCGCCCTGGGAGGGTAACGAGATGGCGGGCGATCGTCACCTCGACATCCCTCCAGGCAGTGTGAAGTCAGAGGTGAAGTATCCCGCCAGCGGTGAAGCTCAGTCCGAGCGTCTCGTCAGTCGGCGCGATGTGCCAGCAGCTGGACCGGGCCAGCCGATGGTACGGTGGTGTTCAACCGGTTCCTGCAACCCGACATCGACCCGAGCGCCTGGAAGTGGTCAGCGTGACGCGAGCTCGCCCATAGTGGACGCCACGCCTGCCGCAGCACCCGATTGCAGTACTGCACGCACGTCGAGGGCCTCGCTCGTACGGCCTCGTCCGGGTGGACCAGCCCGGAGAGGACGTGGTGAAGTACCTGCTGGCCGAGGCCGATGGTCGTGCACCACCCTCGGCGCTGGTGCGCGTCACGACGTCGAGCACGCCACTCGCCTCGATCGACGGCCTCGAAGCCTGGCTCGATGCGGCAGACAGCTCACCGGACGGTCCGGAGATGCTGGCCGTGCCGAGCAACGCGGCTGGTGCCTGGCGAGCGCGCGGGATACGTTTGCCGCGCTGGAGTAGCTGCCACGACCCACGGATCGCTGTCCTGGCCGCGTAACCGAAAGCGCCGGTTGGGCCCCCGCGGCGACCGGCGCCGTCGTTTTCGAGTTTGTCGTGGCCTGAGCCGGTTTCGCTACCTTCCATGTGAATTCAGTTACGTGCCACGTAGTGAAGGAAGCAGCGGTGTCTTCCTGAAGCGACTCGCGGAGCCCTCTTCGAAGCCTCTGCATGCGGAGGTGGCGCTGTGGGACCGGCTCGAGGAAGCATCTGGCGCACCGCGAACTCCGCCACCCTGGCGCGCTACCGTCCTGAAACAGATCGACGCGTCGGCGGCCGACGATGGTCCCCGTCCAGGACATCGCCCGGCGCCAGCGCACCACGTGTCGGCGCGGCCTCGCGGCTCGTTGACCGGCTTGCTCGCGACGGAGCAGCGTGGTCGGAACTGCAGCGACCGGCGCTCCAGCGCTGAGCCCTCACCGACAAGGGGCGGGGGCGAATGGAGAACGCACCCGGGAACCTTGAGAAAACTCTGCGCACGGTGCTCGCCGGTTTCCGTCCCGAGGACTGATAGTGCTCACCCGACCTGCGGGCTCGGTCTGCTGGCGCAGGCCAGCGGGGCCGACATCGTCCCGGCCATGCAGGGGCGCCCGTCTTGATGAGCGCGCTGCCCGGCGGCGGTTTCGTCGCACTGACCAACAAGAACGGAGCCGAACGATGATCCGGTTCGAGAACGCACAGAAAATCTATCCGAGATGGCACCGTCGGGTCGGCGGCATCACCTCGACGAGCGCTCCACCACAGTGTTGTTGCTCGTCCGGATCCGGCAAAACCACGCTGATGCGGGATGGTGTCACAAGATGGTGACGCCCACCTCGGTGCCGTGCTGCTGGCCGGGAGGAAGTCGCGGTGCAACCGACGGTGGCGTTGCGGCGCTCCATTGGCTATGTCCTGCGGGACGGTGGCTGTTCCCGCACCGCCGTGTTGTCGACAACATAGCCACCGTCCCGATCCTCGACGGTTTCCAGACTCAGAGCGCGCGCGTGCTCTGGAACCGATGGATATGGTCGGTCTCGATCGTGACCCGGCCCGCGGTTCTCGTCGCAGCTCTCCGGTGGCGGCAGCGCGTCGGAGGTGCCGGGCGCCGCCAACGACGTCTGCTCTATGGACGAACCTCGGCGCCTCTTGATCCGCTGGTCCGTCCGCCGACCTGCAGCGGGAATTGCGACCTCCAGCGGCGCCTGGGAACCACCATCCGTTCGTCACCCACGACGTCGATGAGCGCCTCTCCTCCTGGGCGACCAGGTGGCGTGCTGCGTACTGGCGGTGTCCTGGCGCAGGTCGGCACCCCGAGAACTGCTCTCCACCGGTTGATGAGTTCGTCGCCGACTTCGTCGGGGCGGACGCGAGCCGTCGTCGCTGCGCAGTATTGCGCAATGGCTCGGTCGATTGACGCCGATGGACGGCCCTTGGGCACCCTCCGTGAAGACGGTGGAGGAGTCGCGAATGGCGTCGGACTGGGCTGATCCAACAACCTGGGGACAGGTGGGCGGCTACTGCGATCCACGCTCTGTTGTCGCTGGGCGCCATTCTCGCAGCGCCAGTCTGTCGGTGCCGTGGCTCGGTTGGCGGTTGCGAGCCGACGCTTCGAGGACTCTGCTCGGTGCCTCTCGCTTGCTACGCTGTCCCTCCCTGCCGATGCTCGTGGTGATCCCAGTCATCGGGTGCCGGTACGTTCGCTCAACATGGTGATCGTCTTGACCCTGTACGGGATCTCGGTGTTTCGTCACCCAGGTCGCGGAGGGCTTCCGATCCCCTCCCGAGGACGTCGTGGAGGCTGCGAACGCCCTCGGCGTCGATCCATGGCGGCGATTCTACAGGTGGAGCTGCCGCTCGCCGCTGCCGTCTGATCGCCGGGTTGCGGGTGGTGGTCGCCTCCACGGTGTCCCTGGTCGGTTGGGCGCGCTGGTTGCGTGCAGTCGCTCGGAACCCTGTTCACGCCGACGGCTTCCAGCGGCAACTGGTCGAATCCTGCTTACTCGAGGCTCGGCGCGACCCCTGCTGCTGGCCCTGATCTTCGACCTGCTCGTCGTGCTGCTCGGCAGGCTCAGCCCGTGGCTCCGAGCAGAAGCAGGTGGCGGCATGGACTTCTTCTCGACGCCCTCGGCTAGCTGTTCGCGCGCGAGAACTGGGATGGTGCTGGTGGCATCTTGTCACGACACGCAGCAACACCTCGATTTCCACCCCTCGCCGTGGTCGCGTGGCCTGTGTGCCGCGCCCCGGTCGGGGTTGTTATCGGTCAACACGCGGCGCGGGGTGGCGGTGGTCCCCATGATCACCGCGTCGGCGCGCGCCCTGCCGACTCCTTGGTCTGCTGACCCTGGTCGGTCTGTGGTCCGCTTGGGGCTGGTGGCGCCCTTCTTCGCGCGCTCCTGGGTGCTGGCCATTCCCCCGATGCTTGCCGCCTACGCGGGATCACTCAGCGGAACCGTCACGGTGGATGCGGCCCGCGCCATCGGCTCTGTCTCGTGCAGGTGCTCACCAGGTGGAGCTGCCTGCCGCCGTTCCGCTGTCTTCTCGAGGGGCTGCGATCGACCACCTCCAGGTCGTCGCCACGCGACGCTCACCGCCCACCGCCGACGGGGCTGGGGCGGTTCCTCTTCGCCGGTCTCAAGACCCGTGACTACGCACAGATGATCGGCGGCGCGCTGCTGGTCGTCGTCCTGGCGCTCGTCCTGGACCCGCTGCTGGTCCAGGCCAAAGTGCTGCATTACCCGAATATGACCCAAGTACTCGCATCGCTTTCTGCAGGAGTCGATGACATCCACGACCGCTCGCCGCACTCGGATTGGTAGCAGCCCTGGCCCTGGTGGTCTGCGGCAGCGCTCGAACATCGAAGGAAAAAGCGACACTACGAACTCTTCCGACACGCTCGTGATCGGTTCCCGGACTACTACTCGACGAGATCATCGCGGAGATCTACGCTCAGTCCCTGGAGAAGTCAGGCAAGAAAGTGGACCGACAGCTGAAGATTGACAGCGAGAGGTGTACATGCCCGAACTTCAGGCCGGAAGATCGACATCTTCCCCGAGTACAGTGGCAACCTGTTGCAGTACTACAAACCCGAGACCACGGCCCGCACCCCGGAGCAGGTTCACGCTGGGAGCTGACCGGTGCCCTGCCGGAAGGCCTGAAAGCGTTGGAACTACGCGTCAGCAACCGACCAGGACCCCATGTGGTGACCAGGAGTTCGCGAGGCTATCGCTGAAACAGATCGGGGATCTCGCCTCGGTGCCGGACCTGAAGTCGCAGGCAACTCGAGCTGGAATCCCGCCCCCGGGCCGAAGCGCTCCGCGAGACCCTGCACGGGGTCGAGGTCACGACTCAGCCGGCTGAGGACTCGGGTGGGCCGCTCACCGTCAAGGCACTGCGCGACGGGGAGGTACAGATCGCCGAAACACTCCACCGCCGCCCCGGTGTCTGGCTGAGGGTGATCTGGTGGCACTGGAGGACCCGAAGAATCTGTTCCAGTCCTCCAATGTAGTGCCGATCGTCTCCAGCAAAGGTGGACGATCAGACCGCGGGACACCCTGAACAAGGTGTCGAAGGAGCTGACCCCGAGGACCTGATCGCCATGAACAAACGATCCGTCGACGAGAAGGCGTCGGCCTTCGGTGATCGCAGGCGACTGCTGAAGTCCAAGGGCCTGGCCTGAGCGACAGATCGTCGGCGCGACCCCGCCGAACTGCGGGGTCGCGCCGTCAGTCATGGGGGACTGAGTGGTACCGCTGTGCGACTTGACGTCAGGTCGGCATGAACTGCCTATGATCCTGCCCGCGGGTCTACGGCAGTGGTCAGTAACTCTTGGACGAGGTCGTTCTTGTACGTTAGAAGAGAGAGCTGGAACCAGCGGAATTTGAAGCTCCCTGAAGTGGGGAAAATTTTTAGAGATGGGCGTCGTGAAACACCATACGCAGGCCCCTCAGAGTCTGTGCATGGTCAAGGGGCGTGGCGGTTTCCATGGCCGCTCTTGCTGTTTTATCTGAGGCTTTTATTTCTGCTCTTTATAAACCATCTCATCAGAGATATATGTGCTCATCCGTGGGTAAGTTGTTGGCTGGAGAAGTTGGAAATATCTCTGGCGGGTGAGCCTTCCTGGCGAGCTGATTCAGCAGGCTTTGTTCAAGTTTGCTGAGGCTAAAGCGCTGTGAGACTTTTTGTTGCCAGAGGGTTGGTCGTCGGCGTGTCTTTATGGTTGAAATTTTCATTCACTATCGAGTCTGGGTCAGCTCTCGCTGCTGTCCGTGCTGCACCTGTGCCGTCTGCAAGTGGAGTGCTCATGGTGTGAAGGGCAGATGTAGAATGTGGCGCATACCGTAAGTCAGGATCAAAGTAGGGATGACATGGACGGTAAGATCACCAAGCGACAGATAGCCCTCGGGGTCTCGATGGTTTATGGCGGCCTCGTACGCTGCCATGGCGGCCCTCAGCTACACGAATATCATGCTGATTGTTGTGCTCGTCGGCGGCCCAGTTGTCGCTTGGGCGTGGTATATGGCCTCCCGGAGACAAGTAGCGGTTGTTCTGCTTACGTGGCGTGCGGGAGCCGAGGGCGATATTCTCGGTTGCGTGCCATAGTTGCGCCTCCACGCAGCAAAGATAGTTTCTGCTGATGCGTCTGCCTGTGTTGCGCGCCTATTCAGGTGCTAGCCGTTTCTGGCGTGTGAGGTGTCGCTGACGGGGTGATTCCTCCGACTTGGTGCGGTTGGCGTTTGTCGAGGAAGTGGTGCGCATGCTGGTGACCTGGTCCATTGTCGCCTTCCTGATCAGCGCTCTGTGCTGGATCGTCGGGGACGCCCTCATCGTTGGTTTCCGCAAAGCCCGACAGGAACACGTACGGTGAGTTCATCGAGCCTCATGGGCGACGACGCCTACGCCTTCTACACGCGCATCAACGAACCCCGCCTGAGGTGGGGTGCGCTGGTGGCGAACTACTCGGCACCGCTCATGCTCGCCGGCCTCTATGCCCACTGGGCTGCTGCTGCGCGGGCTCGGTGTCGGCGTGACGGGGAGTGGTGCTCCTGGGGAATCGGATTCTGCCTCACCCACCGCCCACGCATCTTTTTATCCCCTGGCCCTGGCCTCTGAGCGCGCCTACATCGCCTACGACGCAGCCGGGATGGCGAGGAGCTGGACGGGGCGGTCTCGGAGCACGCGCGCAGGCTCTACCGTTTCCTCATGGCCGCCTGACTCCCGCCGTCGGGTTGACGGCGCTGGGATGGATCCCGGTGTGCATCGCCACTGGGGCAGGGGCCACCGCGTTTCCGTGGTGGTCCCTGCTCCTGACGCCTCCCGTCCAGGCCCTGCCGTGGTTCGCGCTCACGCGCCTGCCCTACCCGGGCAAACCCCTCCTCGACGGGGCGCTGTTGAACATCATCAACCTCGTGTGGGCCATCGCCTTCCTGCTGCTGATGGTCTCCCATCCGGTGGTCTGAAGCGCCACCGTCAGTACGGTTCCATGAACAGGTGCTTCGCGCCTCGGCGTTCCAGCAGAGCCATGCTGTCCGCGACCATCGCCGCCGACCCGCACAGGTAGAAGTCGGTGCCGGCGGGGTCGAAGTCCAGGGTTTCCAAGGCATCGGTCACTCGACCGTGCAGGGCGCCGTTGACGTCCTCCCGGCTGATGCAACGCAACACCGTCGGCATCGGGTCGGGCAGCAGAGAGGTCAGGTCGTCCTCGCCGGTGCGGCAACCGAAGATCACGAGGTCGTCATCCCGCGTTTCGAGGTGGTGAGCATCGGCAGGAACGGCGCCAACCCGGTCCCGGTAGCGACGAAGACCCGGCGGCGACCAGACGGGGCCGCGGGTGAACTGGCCCAGCGGAAGCTCGATCGTGGTGCGGGTCCCGGGCTCGGCGGTCTCAACGAACCGCGACCCCTGACCCGCCGGGTCCGGGTGCTGATCAGAAAAGCGCACCTGATGTCGCATCGACGCTCGCGATGGAGTAGTCGCGCCAGGCATCGTTGCCGACGTGAATCCGGGCGAACTGACCAGGGAGCCCAGTCCCCGACCTCCCGTCATCCACCTCGAAGCAGACCTCCCAGATGTTGTCCGTCAGGCGCCGTTTGGTCGTCAGCGTGGCGCGATGCTTGCCCTTGGGCAGCTGGCCATTCGGATCGAACTGGTGGTTCAGTCCCGGAGGAGTGATCGCCGCGCGGATCTCCATGAACCCCTTGTCGCCCCAGGATCGTGACAGGCTGCCGCCACCCCACCCATCATCGCGCCCACGATCCCGCAGCTCCCCGCGTCCTGACCCGACAGGTACAGCCCCTCCACGGGGGTGACTGGTCCGAGCGGGGAGCGGTAGCGCTCCGGGGTGCCGGGGATGCCGTAGAAAGCTCCCTGCGGATGCGAGGTGTAGTGCTCGACGGTCAGGGGTGGACACTCCACGTAGTTGATCAGGTCCTTTCAAACCGGGAACGGCGGTCTCCGCCAGGTCGATCAGGCCGTTCCCTGATCCGCCGCTTGAGAGAGGAGTAGTCAGCGCCGCGATTGCCCTGGGAGTGTTCCGCCACGCCGCGAATGCGTCGGCGTCGACGAAGGAGATGATCTCCGCGGTGTGGTGATCTCTCCCGACTTTCGCCGACGGGAACGAGACGAATGCGTTCCGCGACCCGGACAGCAGCGCGTCGGAGTGCCCCGGGAGGTCGTCGTGATCGAGGTCCCTGCTGACCCATGTGTTCCCGCCGGTCACCCCGATGCTGCGAGGGTCGTCGCGCAATCCCCAGGTAGACGGTGACGGCCGAGGTGCCGGTTCCGATTCGCCGGATCGCGTCGCGCAAGCCTGCGGTTGCCTGTCCCCACCGGGCCCGTCGGTCGGCAGCAGGTCTGAAAGAAGGTCACGGGAGTGCACCTGCGCTCGAGATCACACACTGGTGCGCGATGGATCCGCTCCTGTGCGACTGGGGCTGCGGCGATCCAGCACCCGGACCCCGACCGCCCGCCCGTTCTCCACGAGGATCTCCTGCACGTCCTGGGCGACTCGCACGGCTCCGCCGGCCCGTTCGATGCCTTTCTCGAAGGTCGGGCAGCGCGGGCGCTGCCGCCCTCGGGGAACCAGGCGCCGTTCAGTAGTGCCCGACGATCATCGCGTGCGTGGCGAAAGGCGCTGAGCGCTGCGGCAGTCCGTAGTCGCCCCACTGGCTGGCTCAGCAGAGCCCGGAGCCTGGGGGAACGGAAACGTTTCTTCAGGTAGCGCTGGTGGTTCCGAGCGCCGTCCGACCCGAGATCCGCTGGATGCCCCGCAGCAGTGGCGCGATGGCTCGAGGCACCATGCGTCTGGCGAAAGTCGAGAGTGCTCCACCGGTTGACGTTGCGGAATGTCGCGGAAATACCGGCGAATGGCGCGCCCTCGGTCGGGAAGGCGTCGATGAGTTTCCGCTCGTACTCGGCAGGATCGGAGGGCGCGGAGAAAGTCGATGCCCGATAGACGAAACGATCGTAGGCATCCGGTACGCGATTCCACGCCAGTTCGCTCATCCCGAGAGGTAGTCGAAGTATGAGCGCAGCTGGGCTGCCCGGTCGAGCTGCCCGATGTAATGCAGCCCGACGTCCCAGGATGCGCCGTCGCGACGAAACGTGTGTGTCAATCCGCCCGGTTCGGTGTGTTTTTCCAGCACGAGGACTCGCTTTCCCGCGACCCGGGCGAGTAGCCCTGCCGTGGTCAGCCCACCTATCCCCGATCCGATGACGATGGCGTCGTACATTCCTGCTCCCACTTTGCTAGACAGTGTCTAGGTGACAGCTTAGCGAGCTGCTTGACGCCGTCAAGCGTGGCGTAGGCTTGGGTTATGACCCTGAGAGCGCCGGGTAGGCCGAGAAAGACTAAGACGCGTGATCTGCGCGAGGACCTGCTGCGCATCAGCCGCGAGCTGTTAGATGAAGGGGGTCCCGATGCGCTCAGCATGCGGGAGGTGGCGCGTCGTGCTGGCTGTACCCACCAGGCTCCCTACCATTACTTCGCCAACCGTGAGGCGATCCTCGCCGCCCTCGTCGAGGCGGGGATTTCGACGAGCTGGCCAACCGGCTGCGCGAGGCGCACGGGACCTGGTGGAGCACCGAGGACTCAGGACGTGGCAGAGGCTTCCGGGAACGCTCTATGTCGAGTTTGCGCTGACCAATCCAGGGGGTGTTCAGGATCATGTTCCGCCGCGACATGTGCGACCCTGCGAGGTTTCCGGGGAATCCAGGTGGCCAGCAGCGAACCCACGATGAACTCAGCAGATCTCGCACGGATCCATATTGGTGAGCGCGCCATCCGTGAGCATGAGACAGCCCTGTGGGCGAGTGTTCACGGACTGGCGGTCCTGCTTCTGGACGGTCTCATGGCGGATGAGTCCCGGCCCTGGAGGATCGCCTGGCCTATGCGCGGCGGGTGAATCAGTTGCGGGGTGAAGGATGCTGGATCGCGATGGCGCCGGGGAGCAGGGCGTTTCGGGTTCCCAGGTCCTGGTGAGGCCTCCTGTCGAGGCGACCCGGGGTAGACCTCGTTCATGGTGATCGCGCGCAGCGATCTCCTCGGCTGAACACTGCACAGCAAACCTTGGGCTGACCGTGCAGAACGTCCTGTACCGTGGTGGCCGATACCAATGCGAACAACCAACTTTAGGAGGAAGCAATGGGACTCGGTGACAAGATTCAGGAGACCGTCGGCAAGGCCAAGGAAAAGCGTGGGCGAGGCCGTCGGCAACGAGGACCTCCGCGCCGATGGCCAGGGGATCGCGTGAAGGGCGGCGTCGGTCAGATCGTCGACAACGCCAAGGAGAAGCTCGGTGACGTCGCGAGCGGCGTCGCTGACAAGGTTGAAGAGGTCAAGGACAAGATCACCGGAAACAAGTGAGCCTGATAGCGAGGCCTCCGGGGAACTCAACGGCCCCGGAGGCCTCATCATGTCCTGATGTTCTGGCTGTCCTCTCAGAACTCCAGCAGCAGTTCGACCCCCTTGCGGAAATAGTCGTTCATCTCATTCGACGGCACCATCGATCCGCCCGTCTGCCCAGGCCAGATGGGTCGCGTTGGCGAGCGCTCTTCGGCGTCACGCTGGTGCGTTTCAGATAGGCGGCATCGGCCAGGACGCGCTGCGGGCCGAGGAAACCGGCGACGGCGGAGGGCTCCACCTTCAGGCCCCTCGGTTTCCGGAGTAGCGTGAGATAGCGGTAGAGATTTCTCGTCGCTGGCCGTGTAGTAGCCGTCGATGGCGTGCTCCAAGGACCCGCTCGACGAAAGCCGACGGGCGACCGACGGCCAGACCGTCCGCACTCGTGACGTTGTCGATCCCGAAAGTCCTGAACGCAGACCGCGTCGTGGAGGCCGGTTCGTACACCGAGCAGCATGCTGGGGGAGTGGGTTGGTTCCGCGAAAACCGCATGGACGGCGTCGCCGAAGACGGTCTTTGAGGCCAAAGGTGATTCGGGACCGCCGCCCACCCCCAGCACGGCAGATACACGAAAGAGCGGGTGTCTCTCGTCCACAGGGACGTCGAGGGCCTGGAGCTGGCCGGCCAGGCGCCGTCCTGCGACCGCGTATCCGAGAAACAGGGTTGTGGAGTTCTCGTCGTCGACGAAGTGCATCGATGGATCCGCTCTGGCCTGTTTGCGACCCGTGGACACCGCCGCCGAGTAGTCGGAGTCGTGCTCCACCACCTCGACGCCATGCCTGCGGAGCATCTCCTTCTTCCAGGCGCGAGCATCGGAGGACATGTGAACGGTGATGTTGAAACCGAGACGAGCACCCATGATCCCGATGGACAGACCAAGGTTCCCGGTGGAACCGACCGCTATCGAATGCTCGGAGAACAGCTCACGGGCTTCCGGTGAGTCCAGCTCCCGATAGTCGGAGTCCCGGGTGATCAGCCCCGCGTCGAGGGCGATCCACTCCGCGTGGTGCAGCACCTCGTAGATCCCCCCGCGGGCCTTGATGGAGCCGGAGATCGGCAGCTCGGCGTCCATCTTCACCCAGAGCCTCCCGGGTATCTGGATGCCTCTCGACGTCTCGATTGCGGCCTGCATGAACGGAACCGCGTACAGGGGACTCGATGATTCCTGCGGAAAGCCGGGTCTCGGGGAAGACCTGTGCGATGTAGGGGGCGAAAGCGCCTCAGGCGGGCCGCAGCGTCATCTATGTCGGCAACCGTGAGACCCCAGCCCGTCAACGCGGCATTGCCTGACCTGACCCAGGGGTTGAACCAAGCCGTCTCCTGGTATGCGACGAGCTCCCGGATCAGGGGAACTTTGCTTTCCCATGCGGACGGTTCCTTTCCGGCGATGCTCGTCATGGCTGCTCCTGCGGTTGCCTCAGATCCGCTCCACAGCTTAGAGGTCTTCCCAGGCCGGAGCGGTACCGCGGCTGCCTTGGGGGATGCGTCAGCCGTTTGGCCTCACCGAGGTGTTCTTCGATCGATACCGCTCCTCTCTGTGGTCATGGCGATGCTGTCGTCCTGTGGCAGACACAGCGTGGGAAGCGAGGAGCAGTCCCTACTGGCATCAGCGTCAGCCAGAGGTTCACCAGCCACCACGAGGGAGCCCATGCGCCCCACAGTGCAAAGAAGCTGACGGCCAACAGGCCCGCCGAGAAGGTGAGGGTCAGGGGCGCACAGGAACAGCGGCGTCGACCAGCGATGCCCGCTGGGCAGCAGCGACCATGTCAGCCCCGTCGTGACCGCAAACAGGTCCAAGGGGTAGAAAAGACCAATTCCAGGCCAACAGGACATCGCCTGTACCCACCGAGATCACGCCGGCGGCAGTCAGCGTCCAGTAAGCGAGCAGGCCGAGATCGGTGACGACGAGAGTCGCCTTCGCGGCGCGTTGTGTGCAGCCGTCGAGAAGGGCTGCGGTGACGGGGGTCCTTTCGCTGATGAGTGATCATACTTCCAGGATACTGTACCGGACGTCCGGTTTTCTTCTTGTGCTGTAGCGTGACCGGACATCGGCGGAAGGGGAAGTCGTGGGTGACAAGGCGCAGGCGTCACGTGATGCCATTCTCGATGCGGCTGGTCGCATTCTTGTGCGCGACGGTGGCGACGCACTCACGATTGCATCGGTGGCGCGGGAAGCGAGGATCAGCAAGGGTGGCCTGTTCTACCACTTCGCATCGAAGAAGGCTCTCGTCGAAGGGCTCGTGACCCGCCATGTCTCTGCTTTCGAAGAGCTGATCGCCGCAGCGGGGAGGAACCCGGCGCTGCGACAAAGGCCTACCTGCGCTCGGCTGAACACCCTGACGGGCCGGCGACGAAGTCGGCGGCAGCGCTGCTCGCCGCGACCGTGGTCAGCCCGAGGCGTTGGAGTCCCTGCGTGAACGCTATGCCGATTGGCAGGCCCGGCTCTGATCGGGACGGCGTCCCTCCAGAGGTCGCCACCGCTGTCCGATTCGCCGTCGACGGTATTTGGTTGGCCGACGTGCTGGGACTCGCTCCGGTGACGGGCAGCCGCAGGGTCGCAGGTGATCGAAGCGCTGGAAAAGGCTCGTCCATGACGCTGACCGCCTACTTCCCTGAGAAAACGTACGTGCACCGGTCGCCGGGCGAAGCGATCAATCCGATGGAACCGCGGTGAGCCACGCATGGTGGGGTTGAGGGATCTGGAAATCACCATGACCGACCGTGCGCAATATGCCCCGAAGCCGGACTCGAGGGACCTGGAAGGTCGCAACATCGAGGTGTGGAAACGATCTCGTCTCACCCAAGGATCTGATTGTCTGTCTGGCGGTCGTCCGCGATCTGCGCCGTCGCGGCGGTTCTGGTCGCCTCGAGCACCGGTGGGCAGACGCTCTACTGGGGATTGGGGGCATCGGTCATCGGTTTCGCCGTGAACTGCTTCCTCGTGACCCCCAAACGGGAGGTCGTGATCGTCGATGAGATGGTTTCCGTCGATCGCCGGTAAGGACGGTGCTGAGTGACCCCGGATCTCATCGGCATGATGTTGCTGGCGGTGCTTGGTGCCGTCGTTATCTCACACCTTCATCGGTTTCATTCCCGGAACCGACGAGACGAGCGTTCTCGCGCCCATCACCCTGGCCGTCGTGTCGTCCGGGCGCCCCGCCGGAAGTGGTGCTCGCCTCTTCGTATCGGCGGTGGTGACGCTCAACCTGATGAACGGCATCCCCACCGCGCTGGTCGGCCTGCCGGGCGGGGTGATGTCGGCTCCCGCTGATGGAACACTCCGTTTTCCTGCGCGACAGGGGCCTGGCATCCGAGACGATCCGGAAAATGGCGGTGGTTCCGCCATCGGGAACCGTGGTCTCCATTCCCTCAGTTTCATCCTGGCGGGGCTGTTGGCGCCCATAGCCGACCCCATCAAGGCCCAGACCCCGGTGATACTCGCGGCAGGGAACGGTGCTGTTGGCGCTGCTCGGCACCAACCGGATCCTCGCCTGGTGGCGATCATTCCGCTGGCGCTCATGTTCCAGGCGCTCCCACGCTGTATCGCTCGGTCAACATCATCGGCGAGAAGAGCAACGTCAACATTTCCTTCTTCCTCGGGATCACGGTGGGTCCCATGCTCATCACCCTGCTCGAACTGCTCAACGCTAAACGTCGCGCGGCGCTGCCGCACGGACCAGGACCAAGACGATCCTCCTGCGCTCCGGGTTCTGAGTCGCAGGCACTGATGCCGGGCCGCATGATCTCTCGTTCCGAGGGCAGGTGGAGCACCGTCATGGCGGCCCGTCTCGACGCCGCTGTTCGTGCTCAGCCCCGTCGGTCTGACCTTCCTGCTCGGTGAGGCATCGGTGGCGCGTCAGAAGGACCCTGTGCGTCGCGCGCAACGCCGTGACCGTGATGAGCTCATTGACGCACTCACCCTATCTCGCCGGCGTCATCATTCCGCTCGTGGCCCCTCGGCATCCCTGTCTCGGGGTTTCCGCGGGACCTGCGGGTCCCGTTGTTCAACGCGCCCCCGATCCACGATCTGGGACAACAACCTGCACCACCGGTTGCAGCTGCCCGGATTCGTGCATCGCAGTCGCCGTTGGGTGCGCTGATATCGGTCGTGATCACCTACGTGATCGCGGTCCGTTGGTCGTCGCAGATCACCCTACTTCGTCATGCGACGCATCCCGCACGAGGCAGTCCTGACGCTTTTCATGGTCTTCATCCTGCTGCTGGCCTACATCGACGCGGGTATCCCGAACATGTTCGGGGTTCTGCTTGTCGGTGTGGTGTGCGGGGCGCTCAATCGGCTCGGGGTGTCCTATGGCGTGCAGTTCATGACGCCTCTACGCGGCCCCCGGAATCGTGAGCGCCCTGGCCGCCCCTCACGTGAACTGTTTCAGATGTCCACGAAACCGGCTAGGAGGCTGCAACGAAGAAGCGGCCCACGTCGAAATCGTGGTGCCAGGCGGTTCTGGCTGAGGCTCAGCGTCGTGAACGGTGGGTGAGCTGCGTCAGATCGACTCCCAGCAGGCGCGCTCGCTCGGCGGTTTCTCCCGTCACCAGCATGTCCGTTGTGCGCAGCTGATCGATTTCGACCGCTCCCAGCAGGGTCACGAGTGTGCGCACGTGGTCGGTCCAGGTGGTGCAGCCTCGACTCAAGTTCATCCGGCCCTTTCGTGACCAGGGTGCGCAGGAAATGACCCGAGACGCCGACGGCGCGCGCCCCCAGCGCGAGGGAACGCACGACATCCAGCGGAGTGCGCACCCCCGGAGGCGAGCACCGGCAGGCCGGCGGGTTCATCCCTCCACAACGCATCCAGCAGACACAACACCGTCGACCGTCCCCAGCCGGTCAGGTAGGCGTAGTCCCTGACGGGGCGCCGCTCGTTCTCGATGGCGATGAAGTCCGTGCCGCCCGCCCCCGCCACGTCGACGGCGGCGACCCCGTGCGCTCCAGCATCGCTGCCATGTGGCGGGAAAGACCGAACCCACCTCCTGGCGACGACGGGAACGGGCACCGCCGCGACGATGGCCGTGATCCGTTCGGGCCAGTCGCGGAAAATCGATCCCCTCAGGCACAACCAGTTCCTGAGCCACATTGAGATGGATCTGCAGGGCATCGACTTTCGAGCATCTCGACGGCGCGTACCGCGTCCTCCGGTGTGACTGTCGGGCCCCGACATTGGCCAGCACGAATGCGTGTGGGGCCTCACGGCGGATGATGCGGAAACCTTCCGCGCGCCGGGGATCCCGCAGGGCGATGTGCTGCGAGCCGCAGGCAATCGCCACACCTGCGTCGGCGGCGGCCCCGGCGAGGCTGGCGTTGATCTCCGTCGTGGCCCGTGCCACCGGTCATCGCATTGATGTAGAAAGGTGCATCCCAGCGGACACCGAACACCGTGGTGCTTGGATCGATTGAATCGACGGAGGTGCCGGGCAGGGCGTGGTGGATGAAGGAGACGTCGTCGAAGGCGTTGGGCCGGTCCCCGTCGTTCAGGCGAACGGCCAGGTGAAGGTGCTCGTCCTTCCGGGATGCGTGTCCCGGGGTGCCGCTGATCGGGGATCATGGGGTGACCTCGGGGTAGACATGGACTGACAGATCGAGGGCCTGGATGCCCGCTTGCTCCCAGGCGGCGCATAGGGCGGCAGTGTTCGTTTCGGGCGAGCACAGAGCGATTCCGCAGTCCCCTGCCCCCGGCGCCGGGAACTCTTGGCCACAGCCCCGTGTTCCTGGGCGATCTCCACAAGGCGCCGCAACTGAGGGTTTCGATGAGTGATCCCTGCTGGTGCGGCTGAGATCGAGGAGGAGCCGCCGGTCTCTCCCTCGATCTGGTGCATGAATCTCGGTCGGGTCGTTGTCCTCGAGGGCACGCATCAGATGATCCAGACAGTCCTCACTGCTGCGCAGGAAAGCCGCATAGGCTGCGTCGTCGCTTCTGCGCGCACCCGCCTGGACGTCCCGCGACCAGGCCGGGGGTGGAGGCGGGGCGCCGGTCCATCCCACGTGAAGTCTCAGCTCGGGGGCTGGCAGGGCGAGCGGATCTCCAGCAACGGCCACTGCCGGGTCACCAGCCGACTCAGGCCGTCCGCGCATTCGTTTTCTCGGTTTCCTTACGCAGCCAGGCGCGGTCAGGGGAGGTGTAGCCAACCCATCCGGTGAACGCGCTGGCGGCGATGTCGCCGCCGGAGCCGATGGGCTGCACGGCATAGCTGGCCAGCAGGGCCAGCTTTGTACACGGTCAGGTCGTCCAGGGAAGGCCGTAGAAACCAGCCACGGCCCGTACCGTCGCCACGGTTACCGCCGAGGAGGAGCCCAGGCCGAGTTTGCGTCCGCTGTCGTCGCCCAGCTCGCTGGAGACCTCCAGGTCGAAAAACTGCATCGATGCCGCCCTGCTCGCGCACCATCTGTTCCACAACGCGGATGGCCGAGACCACGTAGTCGTCGAACTGTTCCTCGACCTCCAGCACGTCGTCCTCGAGACGTCGGCCCACGTCAAGGGAACGCGTCGCGTACAGATCGGAGGATGATGTGGCCCGCGTGTTCGGCGACCGTGACGCCGGACGGTGATGAAACGATCGACCGCGACCAGCACCGCGCGGTGGCCGGGCTCGACCACGGCGTACTCGCCTGCTATGTAGAGCTTTCCGGGTACGCTCGCCGAGATCACGTGGTGACCTCCTCGATGCGCACGCCGCCGCCCGGGTACCTGACCGAGGTCGCCGCATCGGGGATGCGGTCCCGGAGAACCGCCGCGACCCGATCGGCATCTTTCCCGGCGGTGAGGACCTTCACGTTCGGGCCCGCGTCGATGGTGGCCCAGACGGGGAACCCCTCGTCACGCATGATGCGGACCGTGTGCACCACATCGAGCGTTTCCGGCAGCCAGTACACGACGGAGGGGCGCGACGCGATCATCGCGGCGTGCATTCCCAGGGCGTTGCCCTCGACGACCTCACCCAGGCGTGGCAGGTCGCGGGTGCGCACCGCTTCCAGCGCCCCTTGCAGGTCGTTGCGGCTGGCCTCGACCCAGGCCGGATAGAGCGGTGAGGTGTGCATGGTGTGGCGCATGGCCTGTGTGCTGCTGATGGTCTTGCGTCCCGCCGAGACAACGACGACGACCATGGCCAGGTCCAGGTCGCAGCCCACGAGGTTCGGCGTAGGAGGTTTTCGTCGTCGACGCCGGCGTTCCACAGCACCAGACCGCCGAAGATCGAGCGGGTGGCTGAGCCCGGAGCCGCGCCGGGCGAGCCGAGACAACGCACGCTCATCCAGGCACATGCCCGCCGCGCGCGTGGCAGCCGCGGCGAGAGCGGCGAAACCTGCTGCTGAACTCGCCAGGCCGGCCGCGAGCGGCACTGTGGAGGAGGACGTGACGCTCGCCGGGATTGTCATGCCCACCCTGGGGAGCGCACGAGGTCGAGGAACCGGACAACCCGCTCTCGCGCAGATCCCGCCGTAGCACCGTTGATGGTGACCGCGTCCTCGTCTCCGGTGCCGCCATCGAAAGAGACCGTGGTGGTGGTCCGCGTTCCGCCGAGGGTGAGCGACAGGCTCGACGTGGCGGGAATCGCCAGCGACTCGTCCGCCTTGCCCCAGTACTTGATCAGGGCGATGTTGGTGTTCGCGCTGGCTGTCGCGGTGATGGTCATTTGTTCACCTCGCTGACGGGCATCCTGTGAATCCATGTCGCAGACGCACCCGAGTGCTCCAGGGCGGCACGGACGCAATCCGCGGCCTGTGTGCCATCGGCCAGGGCTATCACGCACCCACCGAGTCCACCGCCGGTGAGTTTGGCGCCCAGCGCCCCGGCCCGGCGGGCCGAGGCGGTGAGGTCATCCAGGATCGGCAGGCTCAGGCCGAGTTCCGTCAGCACCGTGTGTGCCCGGTCCATGGCCGTCCCGAGAGCGGGTGCATCACCGTCACCCAGGGCGGTCACAGCCGTCTGCGCGAGTGTGCCGAGCTCGTCGATGAGCTGGCCGATGGTTCGGGTGTTCTCTCATGCGCGTGCTCGCAGGCCACTGACGGCCTGACGGGTGCTGCCGTGGATGCCCGAATCTGCGATGACCAGGTGCGCCTGTTCGATGTGCTGGGTGAGGGGATGCATCCGACCACCCTGGAAACGTATGGGGTGGGGAGAACTGGTTGTTGCTGCGTCCAGTCCCGACGGTTTTCCGTGCGCCACCTGCTCGGCCAGCTGCGTCAGCGCGAACAGATCGTCGGCGGACGCCTCGCGTCGCAGGCGTCCAGGACGGCGCGAATGATCGCGCCCGCCGCGGCTGCGGAGGAACCCAGGCCGCGTTCGTGGGGGATCGCTGTGCGTGGTGATCTCGAAGGACTGCCCGGGGCATCCCGAGAATTCCCGCCGCCTCGAAGGCCTTCACGACGCAGGCGAACCGTGGGTCGGCCTGGTCCATGGGGCCCCGGTGGTCGAGACTGTCCAGCCACGAGGGGCCGGGATCGGGGTGCTGTTGCGTGCATCGGCAGGTCGTGCAGCGGCACGGCCACGGCGGGATGTCCGTACACGACGGAGTGTTCGCCTAGGAGGATGGCCTTCGCCCAGGTGCGCCCGCGGCCCACGCGGGTGGGGGAGTGCCTTCCAAATTTCTTTCTTGCCTGCGGCCCAGGTGTGTGGGAAAGCGCCCGGGAGTCTCGATGCGTCGCCCGCGCTCGCTGACGGCCTTTGTGTTTCTCGGGATCGGAGGCGGGGCGGAAAAACAGTATCGACCCTCTCCGGACAGTTGCAAACCTTTCACGCGCGGCATCGACGCCATTCCCAACAACCACATCAGAGAGAGCCCGCCGAGGGTCGAGCTGATCAGTCCGATAGGGATCTGAGAGATCTGGAAGAGACTCAGAGATCAACAAATACCCTGGAGCAGCATGCGGTCGGCAGCACGGACACCGCCGTCGCGGCTGCTCATCGAGCATGCACGACGTCGGATAGCGAGTATTTCCGGAAAGGTCGCGCGACCG
>BNJT01000422.1_pt1 | contig 29467 bp, 46 predicted proteins | sample 8540491 | NCBI WGS metagenome assembly BNJT01 (sample SAMD00202455, study PRJDB9452) | human saliva metagenome | host: Homo sapiens | reverse complement strand
CTACATTTAATATGCGCTTTAACACCCGTGTTCTCCTATCAATTATAAGTAAAACCTATAGTTGCTCTATTAATCATACATGCATTCTATAGCATTGTCAAAAAAAGCAGAATCTTGTAATTACTGTTTCTCTATTCGGTTTTTACATTACCTTTCCTTTTTGATATACTTTCCTAGATCAAACTTGTTTTTTTCTTATCATAGTCCTCTAATAACCTATAGTTCTTATACTTTGTTATATCATATTTATCCGAGAAAAAAAGGTCTGACTCCTCTAAAAAAATAAAGTACTATCACAGTTTCCGATAATCGTATGATTTATAAAAATTCTTTTTAAATACACCATGTCTACCAATTGAATACCCCTCATATATCGGATAATTATAGTTATCCGTAAAGAAATTAGTATATATGACTGTTCAACCAATCTATTTTTTTAAAAGTCTTTATTGTTATTATTATCATTTCTATATGAATCTTTCGATGAGGCTTTATAAATCTGTAAAAAAACTGTTTTTAGACTTGGTACACGAAACTTTATTTCGTTTAGTTGAATAAGTTCTATATCCGATTCAGCAATACCCGCAAAAATCATATAAGGAATCGATTGAACCGTATTCTACACTAACTCCATTTTTTTGAAATTCATGCTCATGAATGTCCACTAAATCATATCCCAATTTTTTTCCATAACCATCATTATTTTGTCCCAATCATAAATTCTAAGTTCATCAGGAGCTTCCCATCCTCTTGGATCGCCTTGAACATGAAGATCAATATCTGATGGCTTCCAATCTTCTTTTTGATATAAATTCCAATCCTAAAGAACCCATTAGTGTAGGCACGATTCCAATTTTATTTAAATATAAACAAATGCTGCTAAATTCATCAAATAAAAATACTCATTCCGTCTCCTCCAATTCTAATTTATTTACCTTAGTATTGCTATTAGTATACCATTTTTAAGTCATTTTTTTCATATCTGCTTTCTGTGGCACTTGACAGTTACCTATGAAATTAAAGTAAGCATCAACCTGTTGTTTTTTTCTTACTAATTCCTTCATCCTGTTCTCTCCATACAGATATTTATTTTATATTCAAAAAGGCCAAAATCTTGATAGATAAATGGCCTTTTTCTTTTGTTATTTATATTTTCTCATTTATCCAAGAAAAAAACGTAGCATACTGATAAAACAGCAGAAATTGTAGCTAGTATCTTGATTATTTGTCGTTCATTATCTTTCATAAGCTGATTTTTTTGCACACATTAGGTAACCACATAAATACAACCGTTATAAGCCATGATACACTTACTATTATTCTCAACATAATATCCTCTCGAAAACTGATAGAATAATATTTATCTTACTCCAGTTATTTCTCATTTTGAAAGCAATAACATATTTCCTTGTTCCAGTTCTTATAAACTACCTTTTTAATTCGATTATTCGTTAAGCGAATACTGTAAAATTGTTGGATGTATCATCGGAAAAAAAGAAGGTATAAAACATATTATAATAGTCCCGATGGCACAAACCACTAATACAAAGATAGCTTTTTTTATATTCTTCTTTCATCTTTACTCACCATCCTAACTCTTAAAAACAAGCCACTATTGCAGCTATATTCGCTGCTTCAATTGCACAGATTTCTCCAAAATCAAAACTACTGTTGCCTCAAGATTCTTTATTAATTTTCTCGGGAGTGTCATATATAACTTACCATTCTTTTTAATAAAATACAAATTTCTATGATTTTTCTCAGTAATGCCTCTCTTAATTTAATCGAATACTCGCACTAAGCCTCGGAATTCCATAGGGAACTAAACAAAAATTCCCCAGAAAAACGAGAGACCTAACTTCACAGTTCTTTTTTTGAGCATGATAATTTTATGTGTTCTGTATTCTTCCATAAATCCATGCTGTAGAAAACATTGTGATTGCCGGATTATCTATGGCGATATCGTCATAGAGCAGTTTTACACCATTCTGTTTTAGCGGCATTGCACAACAAATCCAATCCAATCCTGCTATAGCCTTTTTTTCTATATGGAGCATAGACTATGATATCTGCGAGATAAAAGCTTTCGATCACTATCGTAATGATAGGCAATCTCTCCAATAAAAATGACCGGCGTTTATCCTTTAAATATCTGTAATAACGTTTACCTTCGTGCTTTTATAATCCAATAATCATACCAGCTATGCCACTCTTCTTTAGGAAAAAGGAATTGTACCTCCCCATGCTTGGTTATATGACATGGTTTCCGTATCTGCCATCATCTCTTGCCGAAACCAAAGATCCTCCAAAGATGGTGTATATAGCGTGATGAGGTTTTTCCCATTCGTCTTTCGTCAGTAGGCTTACGTATCCCTTTCTTGTTTCGCCCATCTGCGGCACAGGCGCATCTCCGGTAGTCCATTGATACTTGAAGCCCCAGCTTTTCCTGAACACGCTTTGATTTGTCGTTACCATCATAATAACCACACCAGATACGAGCAAGATTCAGATCCTCAAAGGCATGACGCAACAGCTCTCTTGCCGCCTCCGGCACAAGACCCTGTCCCCAATAATCAACTCCCAGCCAATAACCAAGCTCCGCCTCATCATCCTTTTTCTGCAAGGTCATTGTGATGAAGACCGATGCTCCCAATGGGAAGGCCTGTTTCCTTTCAGCACAATAGCGTAGGTCTCCGTGCACCATTAGCACATCTCTAATAACCTGTCGGCTGTCCTCTTCACTTGTGTGTACAGGCCATCCCTGCAATCGGACCTACTCGCGGATCTTTCGCGTATTTATAGCATTCCTCTGCATCCGCTTCTTCCCAAGGACGGAGGATAAGTCTCTCTGTTTCTAAAATCATATCTATCCTTTCTTTCTCTTTGGCACCGGGATTCCTTCAAACACCACCCTTTTGATATGACTCCATGGATTGATTTTCACGGCCCAAACTCATCTCACCTTACTACACGGCATTACGCAAAATTCGATTAGTTCCGCCAGTCTTTGATTCAAGTCTTGAGGGGTTACTTGATGGGTATCTTGGGGGGGCAACTTAATGGGTATCTTGGGGGATAGTTTGTGTAGACAGTCCAATAATTTCATTAATTCACAAAGATTAAAGTATTGATTATGCCACTTCAAAAGTAAGAATTTATTCTATTCCCTTTTTCGTCAAGAATTTTTATCATCCTATCTTTAAGAAGCGTGAAATCACAAATATTATCTTTAATTTTATTGTTTTTTTGAAAAATCACCCACGATTTCTGTTAGCGTTTTTTTCCTTTTTCGCCATTTTTTTAATAACAGTATTAACCCTCTTGATTTTCCAATCGAAAGGATCACAATTTTTATATTTCAAAAATATCTTCTTTTGAACTCAAACAGCGGAGTATTTGGCCTGGCATCCCAATCAATAATCAACCACATAATCCCATTGTACAACTGTCTGGCAGTGGCATTCCACTTTTTCGGAATTGTTGTCTTTGCTTCCCTTTTTCTTTTAATACAGTTTTATTATTGCTTTCTTCTTTTAATGGATTAAATATAGGTAGTCCAGAAATGCCCAAAATACGCAAAAAAATCACGTGCAGCGCCCAAGTCCGCATTGTATTATTTCTATTTTTTTCCATCACTTTTTCTTTCTGCGTTAAATATGTAATACTCTTCCTTAATGATAGCTTCTGCATCACTATGCTTAGTTTGACCTGCAAGTAATTGAATATGAGCAACTGGTTTTACATTATATTCTTTTTACTATTCGCTGTCTTGTTGCAGTTCCTCTACAGTTCATAATTCTCCCTACATCCTCACCGTCCTGTTGATTACCGACAGAGGCAACATAGTTAAGTATTCTGCTGCGCGGAACAAATACTAATTTCGTCTTTTTTTCTTTGCCAAATATAGAACCTCCTTTTTTTATCTCATTACTAGATCCAACCTTTCCTCTTAAACTCTTCAATTTGAGCTAAGTCTTCCTCCGAAGGTACTTCCGCCTTTTTCTTTATCGATTGGAAAAATTCAAATATTCACTGTTCCATCTGGCAAAAATCTCAGCCATCTCATCCGATATACGAAGATCTCGTTTCATAATAGAGTCCAGATTCCATTCCATGACTTCCGACCTTCCCATTGTATTTGTGATAGCAATCTTAGACACCATATACTCTTTTTTCTTTTTACTAAAATAGCCGTTGCCGGCAACAATATTCAGTTTCTTTTCAAATGGCAACTTATTCCCTATATGTTCAATTTTTTCCTTAATAGTTGAGTCCGATTCCTTTGGAAAGTAATTGGTCTGCCACTTTTGAGGAAATATATGTTCAATTTCCCACTTAGTAGGAAGCAGATCATCCTGATGTTCGTAGGCAAGTGTCTTCAGCAGCATGCGTACTGCATTCCGATTCGGATTATGAATATAAGGCTCCAACTGCGTCACATCAACGGTCTTAAACTCAAAAATAGGTATATTGGATGCTACAATGGCAGAATTTAGCTTCAGAATATCCGGTTTAACAGCATTGATTGTCGGCATCATCAGATACTTTGTCATCAACTCCATAAGAAGCTTGTTCAAGAAACGTGCAAATCTTGTTTCAAAATTCTCTTCGTTTCTGTAACAAACATAATAAATAACAACCGGATATTTCCAGAACTCGTTCGGATAGGAAGTCAAGATATCCAGTGTCTGTTTTATTTTATTATTCTTAGACCAAGCTTCACCTTCAATCTCCTCACCCTTATTTATAACCTTCCACAGATTCAAAATTATGAAGAGAGTATCCAACAGTTCTTTCTTATATAAACGTTCAAATTTATTAGCTGCATAATACTTTCTAACACCGGGAGTAGTTGTGTTCGTATCCTGATCAAGTGCTCGGTAGTAAAAACATATTGTAATAGAAGAGCTGCTGTATGCTTTCATTTGCATCTGTAGCCTGCTCATCCAAATCTTTCCAGCGCTCTATAAATGCTTTCTTGGCTTCCACCTCAAGTTGGTTATAAATTTTTGCCTTGAAAATATCAGCATCTGACAGAGGTAATCCTCTATCATTTAATGTTGAGAAAATAGTTAATGCCGTATCCTGTGTATCTGCGGTAATTGGGAGTAAAATTGCCTGATTCAACACTGCGTAGATAAACTGATAAATCATAAGCGGATTTTCTGTAGAATGTCTATCAAACAGTTTTTTTGGAAATAACGATAATTCCTTGAATAGTTATCTTTCGCATTCTCATCTGTTTTTTTCCGCTTTCCAAGATGGCACGTAGAATTTCATTCCCTTCATTATTCACAACACGGGAAGTCAAAAGAATATTCTTGAAGTCCACTGTACCGGTAAGCTTATCCGTGCGCCAGATTGTAGGTTCAATTTTACCAATAAAGTTATTAGCTTCTGCTGTTCTCTCCGATTCAGGCGTAGCTACAAGCTTTGTATAAATTGCACGTAACAGCAGAAACAATGATGTAATCCGTTGCTGACCATCGATAATTTCCTGCTCACCATTTTCATTTTCGTAGGAAACCACACTCCCCAGAAAATAGGAGCTTTCTCTTTCCACACCGCCACTTATAGTAGTAAATTCCCATAAATCCTCAAAAAGAGTTTCTACTTGCTCCTCTGTCCATGCGTAGGGGCGCTGGTATTCCGGAATAACAAACGGCTTTTGATTTACCACTGCCTAGGAGCATCTCCACGCTCTGTTTATTCACCTCTATTGTTGTTGGCATGATATTGCCCTCCTCTTATTTCTTTATTCTTTCCGATACAGTTTACGACTCAACTTTAATATGACGGACATAGCTGTATATGTGTATCCAGGATCAATCTCCAAACGCTGAAGTATTGCTCTCTCACCATCGGTCACCTTATCAGTCACCCTCTCAGTTCCCAGTGTCCGCTATTACCACTTCCTACATACTTCAGATTATCTATTTCCTTCAAAGTTCTTTGTATCGTCTTTACACTTACCCCTGCACCTTCTGCAATAGCCTGTCTTGTAATTTTATTATTTAATCTTACTTGTGCTTTTATAAATTCAATCAATTCATCTCTGCCCTGAGGGACATCGTGAGGGACACTGTGGGGGACATCGTGAGGGACATTCCCTCCACCCACCTTTTGTGTCGCTATCTTCTTTAGAGGAATAATCGTTCTGAATATATCCCCCTCCTCAAATAGCGGGTTTTGTCCTGAATAAAGCTGTGTGTACTTGTAGGTATTTCGCATTCCTGAACCAAGTTCATCCGCAAGACCTATTTCTCTAAACACCTTTGATATAGCTGGATTTTTGGGAAATGGCTCAAACTTCTGCAAATCTAACGCCCCCATTCCATGAGCTAAGTTACTATTTTCAACCGTAATCTTTTTCATCATCAATAATCATTTTTGCAGGAAATCCACTTGAAAAATCTCTATGAGCCAGTGTATTGGAAACTATCTCTCTAAGTATCCTATCTCTTGCATTAACATTTACAATTCCATCTAAAACAAATAAATCGTTCAAATGCTTCTGCCCAAATTCTATAAGTCTGTCATAGCTATCAATCAGATTTGTTATGACAACATCTCTATCATCATATCTATCCTTATTTTCAACCCTAAATATCGCATCAGTTTTTGTGCTGTGGAAGAACGGACATAATAGAGTTGTCTTTTTCCAAATAACAAAAATAGCTGCTAATGTAATTCCCTCACGCCTTGTTTCCGGATCGGTCAGAATCAAATTGGCACTTCTAAGAAGTTCTTCATTACTCATATTTTTCCCAAACATGATTTTTTTATTTCGGGAAACAGCCATTTTCTTAGCCTTATCAATGACAGAAGCATCAAGAAAAATCAATATCAAGATTAGGATATACTTTATTTACAAAAATAGCTTCCTTGTTTCCGTGCATATAGCTTATAAACAAGTTCAGAATGATCTGTGATATTGATGTCTCCTTCATAAGACCTATCCCAAATTCTTCCGTTATGTCTGCACACCTGATAACCTTCAGGAACCTTTATATAAATTACTTTTTTCTCGTCTATATCAAAGACTTCAGGAAGCAAATAAAGTGGTGGATACATCTTTTGCGGATTATTGATTGCCGTAGTAAATTCCTTAATCACTTTATCAACTTTGTCTTCACTAACACCAACAATCTCTCTTTTATCATTTACACCAAGTAAAATATGTCCGCCATTTCTATTGTTGAAAGAACATACCGTATCAAAAGACATCTTTTGTTAAAGCATTTTTAGATTCTTTAAACTCAACATCTATCTTCTCTCCATTTTGAATTAGCTGCTTTATCTCTTTAGAATCCATATCTACCCTCCCATATACACTAAAAACCGTCTTTGAACATCTTAAAAACACTTCAACACATCTAGAATAGCTTCTTCCTTTTCAATTGAACACTGTGGAACTTTCATCCATATCCTTTGTCGCTGAATATATTGCTGGATATAACTGTCTTGTTTTTGATAAGTTCTTGTTTGTCCTATGGTATTTATCTTTTGGTAGCATTGGGTTCTTTGCATGAACAATCTCCCAATTTTTAATTCCTATCGGAAATATTCCGTCGCTATCCGTATCTATTCTATCATGTTTCAAAAATTACTCTTCGCGAATTATCTGATAAGCTATATTCAAACGGGATTTTATGGCACTTATCTCACTATCCGTCTTCATACTATTAAAAAAACAAAGACGGATCATTTTTTAAAAAAGCTGTTAACCCTCTAAAAGCGCTTCCAACAACGCTCTTTTAGGAATGCTCCAATAAGCTCTAGTGACTCACCTTCATAATACCGAACTAATAATTTCTTAAACTCCGGTACATCTTTTTCCGGTATAACTAATAGCCCCATACCTTGTGCAATCAAATAATGATTTGCAAAAAATAACTGATGCTCGCTTATTTCCATCTTTGAACACCTGCGTTTTCATACAATACATACATAATTCAATCGCTGTCTCTATTGGATCTTTGTCTCGGCTTCTAATTTCTTCTATTTGCCCGATAACGGCAGATTCAACAGGCAACGGTGGCACATAACTTGTTCCACCAATCTGTACGGGAATACCACGAATACGGCCTCCGTCATAGAAGAAACCTTCATTAACCAGCTTTGCAATATGGCAGAGCATGTGATAATTACTTTCACTTTGAATAACATCTCTATCCAGAATAAATTCCCAGGCATGTTTCAGGTTAAGAATTTTTTGCACGTCAGTAGCCGATACTCCACTAACCTTTCCGTTCTCTATAATGTCCTCTGTCTGTGGAAATGTGGTTGCAACACCTTCTAAGACTGCCTGATCATAGATATTGGCTTTCATATTGGCTCTGGCAAAATCCAAGTTCTGTAATACTCTGGTCGAAAGTTCTTTATCTTCATAACCAAGCACCGCTAAACTCTTTATTGATTTTTACGAAGAGCTTTATTTAAAGTCTTTTCGTTCTTTAGCATTACGCAAAAAAGCAACTGATACAGTTCGTCTGAATACAGGTCCACATAGGTAGATGTCAGTTTTCCTGCCACTCGTTTACGCATGTACAAGTATCTTGCATCATTCGACACCTTAATTTCCGGATTTCCATCATATGGCATTAGATTCATTCTCGCCTGTATATCCGCTCTTTGCTGTAATAAATCTTGAATTTCTGAATAATTTGCCCCCATTGATGTCACCTCTTTCTTTTTTTAGGGAACTTTTCTGTTTGAATCATACGAAAAAGTTCCCTAATTATCAAGAATTTTTTTAGGGAACTTTTTAATGCAAATTTTTTTCTAATACTTATTCCATGATTTGTGCATAGCTTGCCTTGACTTCAACACTTGTTAAATTAAGTTCATCAAGCTCAAATTTCAACATTTATATGCTTATCGACATCAATTTTGGGACAATAATGCCACCGTCTCCATTATTTTAACCCATTTTTCCCTCACAAACAAAGATTCATTAAATCACTCCTGCTTTTCCAAAATGCTTTTTGAGTATCTTTTGTTGCAGCGAATGCTCCTATGCAAGCAAGAACAAAAGTTATCAAACCAAATCCTACTGCCCACGAAACATTTGAAATAAGATAATGCTTCATTTATTTGTGCTTCGCTCATTTTCCATTTTGATGCTGTTTCCACAAAAGAAGCTGTCCTGAACAAAATTACAGGAATTACTGTTCCTAAAAATCTGCTAATGCAAATGTCCCATATCCAATAATCATTCGTCCCTTGCTCTCATAATTTCCTATAATCAAATCACATATCATTCCACCGATTACAGCAAAGACTGCATGAGGTAAATGTCCTCCTGACAACGCAATTAAAGCAAGAAGCGTTCCTGATATTGTAAATACGCCATTCTTTTCTAACTTTTCAAAGCCATAAGAATATAAACGGTAGCAGCTATCATAAAGCTAACTCCTGAAGCAATAAATCCTCCTATAACTGTTGTTGCCATAGCAAAGCTGGCTGCCATGTATATGACAATTCCAATTGCATTAAAAAAATTCCGATTGTAATAAAATCACGGCCATTCAATTTGTTTTTTTCATAGTTGGTCTCCTAATAAATTTTCTGTATTACTATCACAAGAGCAATCATCAAAGCTCCTAATAGTCCAATCATTAAATCTGCCCAGCTAAACCGCAATTCTGTTAATGTAACCCTCTTCTCATCACTATCAAGTCCTCTAATAAGTGCAGAAGCTGACAGTTCATCTGAAATCTTAATCATTCTCATTAAAAGCGGAACAAGCGTATATTCCATATATTTAATTGGATTTAGCAACGGGAAAAATCTGCTTGTTACGATTCCTCGAATCTTCATATTTTCTTTTAATGCCTTGAGTTCTATTTTTTTATAGTTGGTACAAACCTTAGCAAAAACACTAAAAAGGTATACCAATGCTTCTTGGTACTTTCATTCTATTTAACGCTTCAAGCATTTCACTTACACTTGTAGTCTTTGTTATGTATCCGCCAAACATAGCAATTAAGGTCATTCTTGATGCAAAGTAAATAAACATATATATTGCAAATACGATGCTTGCTTTGCAAAAACTTTCCAAGCCCTAACTCTATGCAGTATAAAAAGCACAAAAAAACAAGATAAAGCGCAATGCTCTTTTCCACATTCCACTGTATACATACAGAAAAAAGGCGAAGACAATCAGTCCGAAAAGTAGAACTGTATCGCTTATAAAAAAGCTCGTAAATCCAACAATTGGAAGTAGAGTAAGTTTTATTCTCGGATCTATGGTTTTTCTATCTTCCAAGCTCTCTACCTCCTCTCATCTTGTCTAATATGAGAAATTTATTACTTTCACTCATATCTAAAACAGTTTCTATTTTTTTCCATCTCTCATTACCGCAACCTCACTCACTGTGTTTTGCTAAAAACTCAAAATCATGACTTATCACCAAAACTGTTGTCCCAATTTTTCAATTGTTCTTCAATCAATTTTGCGACGGAAAGCATTGAGTCTTTATCACAACCCTGATGTTGGTTCATCATAGATGAAAATCTTTGCTTGTTTCATCCTTCCACAAGCTATTGTCAGTCTTTGTTTTTCTCCTCTTGATAAAGCAAACGGATGCTTATCTATATATTTATCTAAGCCAAGTACACTCAAAATAGACTTTGCCTTTTGAGTATTTTCTTTTTTATCTTTACCCTCCATACCAAGCAGCATTTCATCAAGTACACTTTCCGAAAAATAACTGATAGTCTGAATCTTGAAATACAAAATATGACATATCCATTAAATCTTTGCGATTCAACTCCTTATCTTTTTCCCGCCCATATTTTCCCTCTTTTATCTTCTCAAGTCCTGAAATCACTCTTGCAAAGGTAGTTTTCCCGGTGCCATTTAAGCCGATAAGACCAATGGCTTTTTCCGCACTCCATATTAAAATCAAGATGATTTAAGATGTACTGTTTTTTTGCTTATTTCCAACCTTAGTTGTACTTGGGTAACAAAATTTCAAGCCTTTTCCACTAATACTTTTTATCATCTAATTGATATGGATCTTTCTTCTCACTTATCCTGTATTCTTCTAATTCAAGAGTTCTTAGTCCATTTTCATCCCAAAATGCCCTTTCAAGATGGATAACTTCTTCCCGACTTAAGTCCTGTGCAATTTCTCCATCTTTCATCAAAAGAAAAACGGTCAAATAAAGATTTTACATAGTACAAACGATGTTCAATTAGAACAACTGTTGTTCCTTTTTCTTTAATTTTTTTCCAAAAATTAAAAAAACAGGTCAAATGTTGCTTTCATATCCAAATTTGCTGAGGGTTCATCTAAAAATTAAAACTTTCGGATTCATCGCATAGATGCTTGCAATAGCTATCTTTTTGTTTCTGTCCGCTTGATAATTCAAAAACAGATTTTCCTTTCAGTTCCGGAGTATCCAACTCTGCATATACTTCTTCTACTCTCTGTTTGATTTCCTCTCTTGATTTGCAGATGGTTTTGAAGCCCAAAAAGCTATTTCTTCCTCTGTCGTTGTCGTGAAAAAAACTGACTTCTTGGATCTTGAAATACAGTCCCTACAATATGCCCTACTTCATGAAGTAATAATTTGCTTATATCTTTTTCCGGACACAAAGGCTTCTCCTTGCATTTTGCCTTTGTAATAATGTGGAATAAGACCATTCATTACACTTCCAAGAGTGCTTTTTACCACTTCCACTTTTTCCCTGAAATTAAAACAAATTCACCTTTTTTTAATTTCAAGATTGATATTTTTTTAAAAGCAGTTCGCCCATCTTCCCATTCATAAGAAACATCTTTTAACAAAATCATGGTTACACCTCATACTGAGCTTTCCATAATTTTTGTGTAGTAGCCATCTATATCAAGAAGTTCCCCATGCTTTCCTTTTTCAAGTAAATTGCCTTTTTGAAATACGAGAATTTGGTCAGCTTTTTTTGAATGGTTTTTTTAAAATGATGAGCCACCACAAGTACAGTTCTATTCTTTTGCAAGTTCTGTAATGGCATCTTGTATCAAAGATTCATTTACAGGATCAACATTACTTGTCATTTCATCAAGAATTAAAAATCGGTGCATCTTTTAGAAAAAGCTCTTGCAATAGATGTTCTTTTGTCTTTGTCCACCTGAAAGAAGCCCACCATTTTCTCCAATATCCGTTTCATAACCCTTTGGTAAACTCATAATGAAATCATGTATCCTCGCTTTCTTTTGCAGCTTCAATGATTTCTTCTTTTGTAGCTCCTTTTTTTACCTACTCTGATATTTTCTTCAATCGTGTTATCAAACAGTTGAACATTTTGCATGACAATACTAATACGATCTAAAAAGCTCATCATAAGGAATATCCCTTATATCAGTTCCTCCGAGTGTAATTTTTCCCTTTATGCACATCATAAAAATCTTAAAAAGCAAGTTGGTTATAGTAGTCTTTCCACTACCGGATTCTCCAACTAAGGCTGTCATTGTTTTTTTCAGCAATAGAAAAGCTCAATTTTTTTCCATTTTAAATTCATCTTTTTCATAGGAAAAAAATCTATGTTTTCAAAAAGCTATATCATTATCTTTCGGAACAATTCCATTCACTTTGTCCGGGATTACATCTGCATATAAAAATTCTTGAAAGTCTTTCGTAACTATCTATCGCCGAAATATAGTACATATAGTGTTGTTCCATAGAAGCGAACGGCTTATAAAACTCTTTTGAAATTACTGCAAAGATAATAAAATGAAGTACATCAAGACTTCCCTTTACAACAAATATTGCTCCTGCGATTAAAAGAATTAAATATCCAATATCCAGTAAAAACCCAAATATAGATAATTGTTTTGCCTTAAATCTTGAAGCTGCTTTGCTTGTTTCTCCAAACTTTTTTGTCTTATTCATAAGCTCATTATCCAAGCTCTTATTGTTTGAAAAACTCTTTAGTACAGGTATTCCTCTAACATATTCAACAAATAAGCTAACCATATCAAGAAGTGCTGAGTTGTTTTGATTTTCAATTCTTTCAGATTGCTTAATTGTCAGATATAGAAAGATAAGTGCAATCGGAACAGATACAGCCATCATAATGGCAAGTTTAAAAATCAATACTTGCAAGACCAACAAATACGACTGCAGCTATCAAAAATCACCAAACATTCTCGACCACATGTGTCCTACAACAAGGGACATATTATCAACATCTTTGTGTAAAATTGTATTGATCTCTCCCAGTCTTTCATTGGTATAAAATCCCAAACTGAATTTCTTTAATTTGATAATCATGCGTTCTCTTATTTGCTGAACAATATCAAAACCTGCACTATGCTTTTTCATATCTGCGACCATATTACAAATACCTTTGAAGACTACAAGTAATCCAATCGCAATAAAATATTTATAAAGCATATCTAAACTCGTCCCATCAAATATCTGAAACAGTATAGAAAATACGATAACAATCATGGCTATGGAGCTTAGTCCATAAAGGGCAAAGAATACACTTGATATAATCAAATCTCTCTTGCCGGTTTTTGTAAGTAGTTTTAACATTTCTCTAAACATTTTCTGTTACCACCTCCGTACACTCGCAATCCACTCCGTTCCTTGCTCGTGAAAGACTATTACCTTTCAAATTCCATCTATCAACTTTGTTCTGTGCATCAACCATATCCTTATAAAAATCACATCTTTTCATCAGCTCTTCATGGCTTCCTGCATCAAGAACAACACCCTTATCCATAACTATAATTTGGTCTGAATCTCTAATCGTATTTAGATGATGAGCAATTGTAATGATGGTTTTATCCTTGCTTAAATCATCAATCGCTTCACCGATTAGTCTTTCATTTTCACTATCAACAGCTGCCATTGCTTCATCTAATATTAAAAATCGGTGCATTTTTTTCAGTATCATTCTTGCTATGGAGATTCTTTTGTTTTTCTCCACCGGATAACTTAACTCCCATTTCACCTACTCGTGTTTCATATCCATTTGGTAAAGCAGAAATAAAGTCATGACATCTCGCTTTTTTTGGCAGCTTCTATGACTTCTTCTTTTTGTCGCATTAAGTTTCCCGATTGCAATATTGTCAAAAAATACTTAAATCGAAAAGGATGACCTCCTGTTGCACACTTCCAATCAACATTGAGATATTTTCTTGACTATATTCTTTTATGTCTTTTCCATTTATTTCTATTCGTCCGCTGTCAGCATCCCAAAATCCCATAAGCAAATTAGATACAGTACTTTTCCCACAACCACTTGCTCCAACAAAAGGCATTCAAACTATTTTTTTCTTAAAAAGTCAAATTGATATCTTTAAGCTCAAAGCCATCTTTTTCCGTATGCAAAAATTCACATCTTTTAAATTCTATGTTCCCAAATTCTAAACCTTGTTCTATCTTTTTCTTTGGAAGTGGAACTGTTAAAACTTTTCCAATCGCCTTTAATGCCTCCTTAAATACAATAGAAAAATGTTGTAGAGTGGCTGTCTTGCTTATGGATGCTGTAAACGCAGATGATAAAATAATGGCAAGAATAAAATTAGGCGTTGTAATATTTCCCTGATAAAGAAAGATACTTCCCTAAAATCATGACAATTACAACTCCAATTTCCATAAATATGTCAATGAGTCCCATTGGAATTGTAATTGCTCCCATGCTCTTTTTAACCCAGTAAATATATTCTCTTGCTGTTTTTTTAATGTTCTCTCACTAATCTCCTCTTCTTTAGCAAAAGCCTTAATCACAGAAATGTTTTTTACATATTCCATTAGCTCTTCTCTCATCTTGTTTTCATGGTTAAAGTAAATAGCAAAGTTTTTATCCATTGTTTTCTGTGAAAGAACTTTTTACCAAATACATGAGTGGAACTCCGGCAATCATTCCAAGAGCAAGACGCCAGTCTACAAAAATCATAGCTATGAAAAATGATAGTAGGTAGAAGTGTAACTGCCATTATTTCAGGAAGACCATGAGCAAGGTATACTTCCACTTGCTCTACATCATGCTGAACAATGTTCGTAAGCTCCCCATGTATTATGTTCTTTGAAAAAAATCCCAAACTTAGTTTTTTTAGATGCCCGATAATATCTATCCTAAGTTCTGTCAATTTTTTTCGTATGCTTTCTCATGGGCAACCTTTGTTGCAAAAATAGTAAAACACGCCTTTTTAATACAAACGATATAAAGATTCCCAAGAATATATACTTTAAATTTCCCTTCGTTAATATTGTTTTGTGATTAAAGAACTAATCAAATATACAAGTAAGATTTGTGGTATCAAATCACATACTATTTTTAAAGCAAGAAGTGAATTGGATAAACCATTTTTCCCAATCACTTTTTTCCTTAATTCTTTTTCCGGCATGAACAACTCTCCTTTCAAAATTGAATAATATTGAATTTTAATTCAGTATTAGGTTTAAAGTAAGACTTTGCTGATTACGCAAAGTCTAATTTTTAGTGCTAATTATAGGGATTCCACTCCCTTGTAATAACACCTTGCAATGAGTTTTAACATGTCTTTTGCCCACTTTTCACTTTGATAGTGCCTTGCTATTTCAAGAAGCCCCTCTGTAAAGTTACTGGCTAAAAATATGGGCAAGCATTGGATCATATTCCTGTTTCGATTGTCTTTTTAAATCTTACTTCAATATGAGCCTGCATTTGCGATATGAGTTTGTGTTTGGCTTCTGTATGCTTTGTACCTGAACTTTTATCCATTAAAATAATTAACTTCTTACGCTCTTTTAAAAAGTTCATGAATATAATTTTCTCCAACTTCATCAAACCTTTCAGAAGCAGAACCTTTTTCCAAAGATTCTTCCTCATCAAAAGGCTGACTCGAAGTTTATATAAACAGAACTTACCACTGCATCAAACAAAAACTTCCTTATTTTTGAAATAGGTATAAATGAGCGCCACAGGAATATCTGCTTCTTTTGCAATTTCTGTTAATTTGGCACCTCTATAATCCTTTTTTTATAAAAATACTTTTTCTGCTGCTTCAAGTATTCTATTTCTAACTTCTTCTTTTAATACTTGTGCCATAGCACACCTCTTTCTACACTAATACTGAATTTATATTTAATAATAAATTATAATTCAACATTTTTCAAGTTAACTTTATTTCCATATTTTTATACTCGCTTACCGGGTATCCCTGTTCTTTTCAAAAACCTTTAGCTTCTCCTGTTTTTTTCTCCTTCCCCTTGGTGTTAGCAATAATTATCTGCACAAATTTCAGAATATCTTTTTCTGAATGGATATAGCTAAAAAGGATTGTATTTCATACTCTTTTTTGAAGTTAATGGTATTTAAGATTCGAATTTCATACCCATTGTCTTCCAGCATTTTTGCCACACTCAAGAACTATCGTCCCTTTTCGGGTCTGTTACGCAATAGGAAGAATGCATTTGCATAAGATTAGGCTTAACATAAAAACCTTGTCTTCCCGGATCCTGATCCACCAATCACAAGAACATTTTTATTTCTTGCATACTTTGGATTGCTTGGTCTTCCATTCATGCTTAATCTCTCTGTTTTGGTAAGCAATATATTGTTTTGAAATTTTTCGTCCATGTATGGCTCAATGTCTTTCCTATTTCCCCAGAGAGCGTTTTTGTCAAGTACCTTTTTTTGATTTATTGACGCTTTTTTTGTAGGTTTGTCAAACATATGTTACACCCATCTAATAAATTCCTTTAGGATGGTACTGGGAGATTTCCACCCTAAAGGTCTCATGGGAAACTGGTTTATAGTCCCTCCTATTGTATACCTGTAATTGCTTTGAAAAGTCATCAAAGGAATAGAAAACTATGTGTGGCATAGAATCTTTCGTTGTCTTTTTCGATGACTACGCTCGACTTTACCATTATGTCGAGGAGTAAACGAGTCGAATCAGCTTGTGATGAATTCCATACTGCATTAATCGTGCTTCAAACAAAAGTAGGTTTGTCTCTGTGAGAAGTAAAGCGGTTGGTAAACTCTGTTCCGTTATCCGTCTGTACACATTCAATGCTCATTGGAAATGCTTTTTAAAAGATGATCTAGAAATACAGCAGAAGAATAGGTGTTATGCTCTTCAAAAAAGCTTCTACATAGCGCCAGCGTGAGTACTCATCAATAGCGGTATACTGGAAAAAAATTGTTTGCCAATGACTTTACTGTTTTTTTAAGCAGGCAGAAGGGACATATTTCACATCAATCTGAACTCGCTGTCCAGGGTAATGCATTTGCTCATAGGGCTTTGGGATATACTTGGGATTGGGAGGCTTTACGGCCATAATACCTTGCTTTTTCAGAACACGATATAGCCCTGAAATAGAACGTTTGTAGCCTCTTTGTATAAGTTTTACCCAGAAAATAACAAGGCCTGCGTGAGGGTTTCTGCGGCGCATATCAGAGATAAGTTTAAGCTCATCGGAATTATGCTGATTAGGGTGACTGTGTGGCCGTCTGGAGAGATAGCGCAGGGATTCCGGTGAGCCATCAAAACGTTTTTTCCATCGATAGATATACTGCCGATTGATATGATACTTAACAGCAGCCTTTGTTACGCCATGTTTTTCAGCGTAGCGAATAAGTGATAGCCTGAAGAGTAAATCTTGTGTTATAGTAGCCACAGCGGAAGACCTCCTTGAGTTGGGTGTTGTTTGTGGTGAACTAACTTTAACACAAGACAGGCTCTTCCGCTTTCTTTTATTCAGTTGTGATGTAACATATGTATTGTAATCCTACACTTTTTTTGATTTATTGACGCTTTTTATTTTGAAATTTGAATAAAAACAGTAAATCTTTTTGATTTACTGTTTTATATCATAATCAGAAATTAAATATCAATCTATCAAATCAGACTCCTTTTTATATTTATTATAGTTTTTTTGTGCCTTAAATAGTATCATTGCAATTATCAATGTAACTAATCCGATAAGCCCACTTAAAAATCTTGGATACTTCAAAATTACTATCGTATAATTTATATACACCAAGTGCAAACAATGTAAACAACATTATAAACCCTTGTAAATATGCATTCCTTATATCTTTATATTGCTCTGCCAAATCTGATTTATTTGTCAACAATTTTTGTGGTTCTTTTTCCGTCATTTTCTACCACTAATATTTCTTTATTATATCCTTGAAAAAGAATTCGCTATTTTCCCATCTCCATGTGCATACAGTCTGAGTCTAAATTTCCCAAAAAGCAATGTTACCTTGGTTTAATGGTGCTCTATATACTCGTGCTCCATTTTCTTTCAGCATTTGTATATAGCCATTATTTTCCTTTAAAGAATTTGTCCCTATAAATTGTGTTGAATAAGAATAATCCTTATCGGTTTTTCAAAAATCATATATAAAATTATCTATTGTTTTTTTAATCTATATCCTTTTTAGCCATTTTATTTAACCATACTTCCAATTCACTTATTGGATCTAAAAAAATCTAATTTTCTTCATGTTCTTCACCCTTATATTCTTTATCAATAATTGAAGTTCACACAATCGGTCTTCCTCTTTTTAACCTGTTCTTTTCCTGATTCAGTTATAATATAATTCACTTTTTCCATCTACCCTTGAAGATTCAACAATCCATCCTTTCTCAACTAAATTCTTTATTGATCCATATAGAGTCCCATTCCTAAAAACAACTCTTCCATTGGTTTTTTTCTTCAATAAATAGCTTAACTCCATACCCATGTAGTTCCTTATATAAGGATAATAAAAACCAATAATGTTGTTTCAGTTAAAAGCTCCACTTGATATACTATCTCTCATCTTCTACTTTCCTTTCTATATATCACTATTCGTAGTATATCACTATTCGTATCATTTGTTAATATAACTAATACTTTTATAATTCAAGGTCTTGGTTCTTGCTCTGTGCTAGTTGCTTTTGAATGTTCTTGCAACCACTCTATACAGATCTTAACTTTTTCTGCTCGTTCTACTTCTTTTTCGCATATCTATGATTTGAGAATACAGACTGTCTTTTTCTTTTCTCAAAGTTATTACTTCTAATTTCCACTTGGATATATTTAAGGTCTTGCTTTCTCCTAAATGTTCTTTGAGGTTTTTTTGCACTTTCAAATAAAAATAATCTCTGCCGTATGCTCATTATAGAAAGTATCTTGCTTGTTTTTTTCTTTAGCTTGGTATAGACTTTGTAGGTGTCTTTATGCTTCAAATATTTTTTTCTGCTTGGTCGATAAGCTGTACTTTAACATCTATTTTCTTTTCATTATCTTTTATAGCTCTTGTGGTCTTGTAATTCTTATCTCGTAAATCGGTAATGCTCTCTTTCTATTATTACTATTACTCCTATCTATATAGTTAGGGTTAAGACTTTTTACATCTTGAAGTTCATTTCCTTTACTTCTCAAGTCAATATTTTTTACCTCAGAAGTTAAATCTTTGAACTTCTGTACTACCGATTTTTCTTGCACCATGCTTAAGAAGTCTTTCACATAGATAATTTTTGGGCTTTCCAAGACCAACTCTGACTCTTTCTATCAGTCCTATTCCATTCCTTTTTATCTAATTCATCTAATAGCTTAATCGCAGTAGGTTTTGATAAATGCCTTTTCTTCATGATTTCTTCCACGGTAAAGTAAATAAAAACTCTATTTTGCTTATCCAGCCAATTGTTCTTATAAGACATACCTGCTCTTTTTAGGAGCATGGCGTATAGCAAAATAGCTTCCGCAGACATCCCTTGAAACTCCTCTCCTTCCACTAATATTTCCGCACTTTTAAAAAAATTAAAGCCCTCTACCTCCCTGTTATAGAAATAGTCAAAGTCCATTCTCCCTCCTTTCTCTCTAAAATTCACAAAGAAAAAAAGACGACAGTATTACCATCGTCTTTTGCCACTATTGATGAATTATTTTTAGATTGATTTTATCCCTTTGTTGACCACATGAAGAAACGCAATAATGCTTGCACCAAGCATCGGAATTCCATAAGGACTAAACAAAAAAACCCTAAAAACAATGCTTCTATGCCCAGTATAGTTTTTATTCTGGATAAATGAAGCTATCGCTCCTACTACGCATATTATCATGAGAAAGTATAGCAATACCGTACCTATGCCAAGCAAAAAAGTCATAAAAAGCTATTAGGATACTTAATAGCAGGCTGATTGGAAACAAAAAGTATCTTGATCATCCATCTTAACATTACTTAGTCCTCTCTTTTCAAAAATCAGTCTTTGTGTCTCCACACACCATATCAATACAAACATTCACATCAGCATGATTTTTTAGGATCTTTTTTCTTCCTCCATCGAACTCTTCTACAAACACAAAATGCTTGTAAAACTGCCTAAAATGGAGGATTTTCACGATTCCTCTTTTTGTAGCAACGCTACCGTCTCCACATGTCCTGTCCTCGGAAAAATTATCAATGCCCACCCACTTCTCCAGCACATATCCACCTTCTCTTAGATACTTCATATCTCTCGCCAGACTTCCCGGATCACAGCTTACATAGACAATTCGCTTGGGGCTGAGTTCTAAAACTGCGGAAAGGCAGGCTTCATCACAGCCTTTTCTGGGAGGATCCAAGGAAACCACATCTACCAGATTTCCCAAGTCCTTGCCTTCCCTCTTCTGTTCCTCCACCCACTTGGGAAGGACTTCTTCAGCCGCCCCCACAAAGAACTCTGCATTATGAAGACCGTTCTTTTTCGCATTTTTCTTGGCATTCTCAATGGCTTCGGGAACGATTTCCAGCCCATAAACCTGCTTTGCTTTTTGTGCGAGAAAAAGGGAAATGGTACCGATTCCGCAGTAACAATCCCAAACCGTTTCCTCTCCTGTTAATGCCGCATACTCCAAAGCTTTCCCATAGATTTTCTCGGTCTGCACCGGATTCACCTGATAAAAGGAGGGCACGGAAATAGAGAAGCTCAGCTCCCCGATTTTATCCTCTATACTTTCTTTCCCGTAAAGGCAATGCGTTTCCCTTCCTAAAATGGCATTGCCCCTACCTTCATTGATATTGATACAAAGCCCAACAATCTTTCCTTGAACTTTTTTATTTAACCCGCAATGTCCATCTTCTTCACTTTGTATGTCCACTCCACAGTACAGCTCTGCTCTACTTTGTGCATCCATATCGCAATGCACACCCGCTTCGCTTTGTAAACCAACTTCCTCAGCACTGAGCGGAAGTCCCTGCAGATTCTCCCACAGCTCTTTTCCATAAGGCAAACTCTTTCCGTTTAGCACAAGGCAAAGCAGGATTTCCCGGTGGAAAAGCCCTTTCTCAGGAAAAATGTGGCGAAGCAGACCCTTTCCTGTTTCTTCCTCATAGCCGGAAATTTGATATTCCCTTGCCCATTCTTTTGATGCAGTTTAAAATCAAAGGATTCTCCGCACTGTTAATCAGGCAGTCCTCGGTTTCAATTATGCGGTGGCTATGAAAGCCGTAGAAGCCCATCTTTAAGCCCGAAAGCTCTTCTCTTACTACGGACATGGAATTTATATGCCCTTCTCTTTTCCCATTCTCAATGCAATTTTTTTGCCGTTTTCTCTTTCCTATCAAGAATAGAATTTTTCTCCTATCTGCTCTGTTTCAACATGCAATTCTTTCCCATTCTGCACCGGATACTGTGCCTTATTCCGATAGCGCTCAGTCTTTTCCCCGAGGATTCCCTCTCCTCTCTACGCACTTCCTCTTCCGGAATGCCTGCAATCCGAATGAGACTTTGGGCTATTCTATCTTCCTTCCATGCAAGCTCCTTTTTCATAGGACAAATGCTGTAGCTGGCAACCTCCGCATTTTTCCCGCTACAGGGGCAAAGGGGTGCAATGCGATACGGGGAAGGCTTTAGTAGCTTTTTCCACCTTGGCATAGGCGTAATTCTTTTTTTCACCTTTAAGATTCTGGCTTCTACTACGTCTCCCATCACACTGTCTTTCACGAAAAAAACCAAGCCGTCTTTTTTTCCGACGCCTTGGCCTTCTTCCGTTAAGTCCGTAATTTCTAAAATGATAAGCTCATTCTTTTTATAGCTTTTCGTTTTTTTGGCATTCTGTCCTTCGACTGCAAGTCTTCTCCCTGATTGATTTTTCCGATTAATCTCTTTTCCTGTTTTTCTGCATAGACATCTTCAACCTTACTGCTTTTAGAGCAAACTCTTCGCCCTTCAGCCTTTCAAACCTTCGCTCTACAGCTCTCTCCCTCTTTCTCTGTACTTCTATCCCTGTAGCCCCCTGCTCCTACCACCGTAAAAACAAACTCACAAGGCTTAAAAAGGGGAGCGCCCCTTGCTTCAAGATAATCGTCTTATCCGAGCTGAGTCCTCCATAGACCGCAACCAAAAACATGATGCTCAAAATCACAACGGAAAGCTCCATGTTTCCGCCCGGTCTGTACGTCCCGTAAAGAAGGGCGATTCCCAGTAAACCGTTATAAATTCCCTGATTTTTAAAGAGTGTATTCAGGTTTTTTCCTCTCAAGTCCCTCACGCTCATCTTAAATACACGGGCGGTGCTTTCGCTATCCGTCATAAAGCTTTCCAGTAGCATGATATACAAAAAGAGTACCGCACTGCCACTCATAAGCATCTTATTTACAATACTGAATTCCATCTTATTTTTCTCCCTGTTTTTCTCTATGTTTTCCTCGATGAGTCTGGCATAAAACATATTGCCGTATTGGTAACGATAACCGCCATTTTTCCTGAATGGCAATCTTGTTCCGATAGGGGACAGTCTTTCCGCCGGATAAGTCCTTCGCAAAGCTCTCCGCAAGACTGTCCTGATACCTGCCCCCATTCTCTTTTACATAGTAGAGAAAACCGATTCCGTAGTTATAAGCCTGCCAAACCGACTTTTCATCCAGAGAAAGCTCTCTTGCCTTCGTTTTTAACTCTTTATAATATCTTAGTCCCTGTTCAATGGACTCTTCCGTATCTAAAGTATTTACAGGGCAGTCCCTTAGATTCGCTGGACTGCATAACATCCTTTTAGCCTTCCTCCGGACTCTACATTCATAATCGCGTAAAGTACTTCCAGATCTGCACTCAAGTCTTTTTCTTTTGGCCACCCGCTCCATCATTTCCCTATGCATGAGTACGCTTTTTGGATAATGCCAGTGATATGCCGTGCTTTTCCGGTATAGCAAAAGCAAAAGTGTAAAAACTAAAGAAAGATAAGTGCTACAACAAAAGCAGATCGAAAGAATTTATCCTTCTCCAAACTTTTCCTATGCGGTCCTATGATTCTTTTGCCACCAGTTCCCCTTGCTGCTCTTTCTCTTCCTTTTCATTCTCTCCCTTTTTCAGCTCCGACTTTTTATCCGGGCAGGGTTTTGCGTTGGCTACACGATCTTCCTCTTCTTCAATGAAGGAAAATAAAGCAATCCCGTAACCCTTTAAGGGATAAGCAATGTGGTAATCTCTTCCGTCACACTCTCCCTTTACTACCGGGAAATATTTATCCTCCTTCACCAAGCCTTCCTCTGTAAGAAGGAGCTTCACCTTCTTCGTTTTCGGAAGTCCAACCCAATAATTTTCCCTATCTACCCCGGTCATATTCACTACAAAAAGAAGGCTTTCCTTTTTGCTTAGCTTTTTCCGCTTGTCAATGCTCCCTTCTCTGTCTCTGTTCCCTTTTTCCCGCTTTCTTATCTTTCCCCATGTGATTTTTACAATTTCGGATAAAGCTATAAATCGAACGCGAGCTGTCATCCGCATTGACCCAAGAAAAATCCCTCATACTCGTAGTCCGCCTCATAAAATGCAGGATATTCCCGATAAAGCTGAAGTAAATCGCGTAGGAAAATTATGGAGAGAACGATTCTCCTCCTGCTCTAAAAGATGCCAGTCAATAGAACGCGCTTCACTCCACTCACTGTACTGCCCGAAGTCCTGTCCCATGAAAAGCAGTTTCTTTCCGGCATGGCCGAGCATGAAGAAAATAGCCTGCCTTTAGGGTTTTGGAAGCGTTCTTCATTTCGTTCCCGGCATCTTTTCAATCATGGAACGCTTTAAATGCACTACCTCATCATGGGAAAGCACCAAGATGAACTTCTCTGAGTAAGCATAACTCATACCGAAAGTCATTTTGTTATGATGATAGCAGCGATAAAGCGGACTCTCCTCCATATAGCTTAGGAAATCATGCATCCAGCCCATATTCCACTTGAAATGGAAGCCAAGACCTCCATCCTCCGGAGCCTTCGTGATATCCGGCCAGGCAGTTGATTCCTCCGCAATAATAATCGCTCCGTCTTCTCTTTCGAATAAGGGAATTCAGATGCTTAAAGAACTCAATAGCCTCCAGATTTCCGTTTCCGCCGAAGCGATTCGGTAGCCACTGTCCGTCTTTTCTGCCGTAGTCCAAGTAAAGCATAGACGCCACGGCATCTACTCTTAGTCCGTCAATATGATACATATCGTACCAGTAGAGTGCATTTCCTATCAGGAAGTTCTCCACCTCGGTCTTTCCGTAATTAAAAATCTTCGTTCCCCAGTCCGGATGCTCTCCGAGACGAGAATCAGGATGCTCGTAGCAGGCTTCGCCGTCGAAATCGGCAAGGCCGTGGGCATCTTTTGGAAAATGTGCGGCACCCAGTCCAAAAATCACACCGATTCCTGCATTGTGCAGGATATCCACCATTTCCATAAATTCTTTTGGACTACCGTGGCGGGAGGTTGGAGCGTAGTAGCCCGTAACCTGATAGCCCCAAGAGCCGTCAAAGGGGTGTTCCGCAATGCCCATGAGTTCCACATGGGTGTAACCCATATAGTTGCAGTACTCCGCAAGGTCCTTCCCGGCCTTCTGGTAACTGATAAAGCCATTTCTTTCAGGGCTTCCCTCGCGCTTCCAAGAGCCCAGATGCACTTCATAGATTGCCATGGGACGCTCTTCCCAGTTCGTCTTCTTTCGATTTTTTTCATCCAAATCTTGTCAGTCCAGGAAAAGTTTTCCAAATCAGTTGTAACAGAGGCATTTCCGGGACGAAATTCACTGGAAAAGGCATAGGGGTCAGCCTTATAAATCCATTCATTCTTTTGTGTTAAAACGGCATACTTATAAAGCTCATTCTCTCCCATTTCGGGAATAAAACACTCAAAGACACCGGAATCCGCCACATTGATCATGGCATTTCCTTCCGGATTCCAGCCATTTCTATCACATACCACGGAAACTGCCTTTGCATGGGGTGCCCAAACCGCAAAGTGAATTCCCTTCATTCCCTCATAGGTACAGGGATGTGCTCCCATTTTCTCATAAATTTGATAATGTCTTCCCACGCCGAAAAAGATAGCGATCCAATTCCGAAAAAAATCTGTCCATAACACATCCCCCTATCTTCTTTTTATTTCAACTTAATCATTCTTCCGCAGTGTGCCGCACAAAAACCTTCAGTTTCCCGTACTCGTCCATTTCCACTTCCTCCTGCTTCATAAGGTCAAAGGCCAGTGTCGCCGGAATGGGTAACTTCAGACGAATATATTGATCTATGGAATCATTGTTCAGCACTACCAAAACTCCACTGTTTCCATCGCTTCGGAAAAAGCATAAAGTCGATGGTCCAAGTAAATTTCTTATACCCCCTACTTGCAATTCCGAATTCTTTCCGTGAATTTCCGAAAGCTTCGCAATATAGTTGGTAAAGGCATCCGGTTTATACTCCTCCGGTATAAAGGAGTTTGACAAAAGCGCCTCTTCTTTTCTTTCCCGTTCTCCCTCTAAAGCATATTCCGCTCCATAATAGAGAGAGGGCCTCCCCGGCAAAGTAAAAAGTGCCATGTAAATTCCATACAAATTCTTTTCTTCTCTGATAATCGAACGAATTCTGTCCGTTCTGGGGTTTTCCAAAAAGCTGTTCATCTGAAGAAGAATTTCATGATTCTTCCCCATCAGTGTCGCCACCTCGTAAAAATTCTTTTCGTTAAATGCCTCAATCAAAGCTCTGTAGAGCCTCATAATGGCAAAGTGACTGCAGAGTCTCCGGATTGATGTAGCGGAGAGGTTCCCCTTCACGAAGGTCCCCCAGAAGGAAGAATTCCGCCTTCATTTGCCCTGTAAAATACCGAAGAGACTTTTTGAAAATGGATGTCCAGATTCGTACAATTCGCAATTCTGATTCCGTCTATGTCAAAACGGCTAATCCACTCTTTTGACTCTCTCCACGATATACATACGAAGATCTTCATCATTAAAATTAAATAAGGGATATTCCTCTACGTCCTTCCAAGATGCATAGGAGAAAGCGTCTCCATTTTCATTCTCCTTTGCAAAAATCCACATCCTTATACCAGCTTTTTATATGGAGATTTCTCTCCCTTTAAAAAGTAAATCCTGAAACGCAAAAAATCCTCTACTGCTAAACAGAACCGCTTCATCAAAAAGCACCCTCAGCCCCATACTGTGCGCCAGATTAATATAATGACAAAGCTCCTCTTCCGTTCCCAGCACAGGATTGATTTTTGCTAAAAGTCCTTTTGCCCCGTAGTGAAGCGGATCTTCAGAAAAAAAGAGGTCCCAATATTACAGCATCAGCCCCTAAAACCTTCAAATAGGACAGATACCCTCTAAGCAGGATAAGGGGGATTTCTCTCCTTTTCTCTTTTCCCTGAACATTCCTCCCGGGAGAATATGGTAAAATATAGCACCGTCGTACCAAGCCATACACTCGCTCCTCTACGCTTCCAGCCTTTTAATAAACCGTTCTATTCGCTCCATGGCAATCTTCAAGTTTTCCAGAGAGTAGGCATAGGAAATACGAATAAAGCCCTCTCCGGAGTCACCGAATGCCGTTCCCGGAACCACGGCAACCTTCTCTTCTCTAAGTAATCTCTCTGCGAACTCGCCGCTGGAGAGAGCAAATTTTTTTCACTGAGGGAAAAAAACATAAAAAGGCACCGAAGGGCTCGAAGCAGTCCAATCCTATTTTTTTGAACTGATATAAGAGGAAGCACCGTCTTTCATCATAGGCTTCCCGCATCCTTTCCACATCGGAATCTCCGTTTCGTAAAGCCTCTATGGCGGAATACTGGGAAGTGGTCGGTGCGCACATAATCGCAAACTGATGGAGCTTCAGCATCTGCTTTAAGATGCGCTCGTCTGCGCAGGCATAACCGAGTCTCCAACCGGTCATTGCATAAGCCTTTGAAAAGCCGTTGATATAGACTGTTCTTTCCCGCATACCCGGAAATTCAATAATCGAATGATGCTTTCCCTTATAGCTCAAAGAGGCATAAATCTCGTCTGTTAAAAATATAGAGATTATGTTTTTAAAATAAGGGGCACTATCTTTTCCAGGTCCTCTTTCTCCATAATGCTTCCCGTTGGGTTGTTCGGAAAGGGGAGCACTAAAATTTTAGATTTTTCCGTAATCGCTTCTTCCAGCTTTTCCGGTGTTAATCGAAACTCGTCCTTTTCCTCCAGAGGAATAGGCACAGGTACACCATAAGCCATCTTTGCGCAAGGAAGATAGGAAACATAACAAGGCTCCGAATTAAAACCTCGTCTCCCGGGGTCAGGATCACACGCATGGCAAGGTCAATCGCCTCCGATCCTCCCACCGTAATCATCACTTCATCCTTCGGGCTATAGGAAATGCCGTGCATACTCTCTATCTTACGGCTGATTTCCTCACGCAGCTCAAGGAGACCGGCATTCGAGGAATAAAAGGTTCTTCCCTTTTCCAAAGAATGAATTCCCTCTTCCCGAATATGCCAAGGAGTATCAAAGTCCGGCTCACCGACGCCAAGAGAAATCGCATCCTTCATCTCCGAGACCAAATCAAAAAAACTTTCGAATTCCGCTCGGCTTAATCGAAAGAACCTCCGGATTTAAGTCTTTCATCATGGGGATACCTGCATTCTTTCATCGGATTTAGCTACGCTTAGCCTTGTTCCGTGGTCCTTATAACGCTTTAATACAAAGTGCGTTGCCGTGGAAAGCACCGACTCCATCGGTCCTAATTTCATAGACACAAAGTTTGCCACTTCTTTCATGGTTCTTCCCTTGATCATCACTGTAAAGTCATAGCCTCCACTCATAAGATAGAGTGCGTCCACTTCTTCATACTGGTAAATGCGCTCCGCTATATTGTCAAAGCCCATGCCCCCGTTGCGGGGTAACCTTAACTTCGATGAGAGCGTCCACTCGTTCATCCTTTGTATTATCCCAATTGATAAGAGCATGGTAGCCGCAGATGGTGCCGTCTTTTTCCATTATCGAAACTTCTTCTGCCACCCTCTCCTTATCTTCTCCAAGAAGAGCAGCCAAATCCTCCGTGCTGAGCTTTGCATTTTTTTCTCAATGATATTTAAAAATTCTCTCTCTCATAGTTTTCCCTATTTCTCTCTTCCTTAAGTTCTATTCCTTTTCTATGCGAAGCCCCTTCTCCGGAAAAGAAAAGCCCTTATTTTGTAGCAAGTATAGTCTCTAAGATATGAACTATCTTGTTTTATCTATTCTACCCAATATGCCAAAAAGCTATCAAGCCCGCGGAATAAAAAGATAGGAAGCCGGAATGTAAAAAGGATAGGGAATCGGAAAGAATCTCTATCCAAGCATCTCTGTTTTTTCTTTATGTAAGTATCTCGGTCCCTCTTTTATGTAAGGTTCTCTCTTCTTTATGTAAGTATCCCTATTTCCTCTTTTGTGAAAATCTCCTCCAAGCTGTCCCTTTCCTGTTTATAGAGATAAGACTCTCCGTATTCATCCTTCCGAATCCGCTTTTTTTCTTCATGAAAGCGTCCGATGCAGCTCGCCTCTATTCCCTTTTTCTCTTGCAAGACCTGCAAAGTCCTCTCCTCTTTCAAGGCGAAGAAGGAAGGCGCCCTTCGAATGAAGCGCATAAGGAGAAAAGCTGAAAATGCTCGCAAAGCTCGATGGTACTTTGCAAAAAAGAAATTTTTACTGTAGGAGAAGGAAAGTCCTCCTCCAATCTCTCCTAAGCCGGCAAGAATTCCTCCCTTCCCAAGAGGTAAAACTTCGCTTAGAGAAAAATCACTTGCAAAGCCGGGAAACAAATCCTCTATCTTTCCTCTTTTAATTTCTCCTGCATTTTCCTTTTGCCCGGATATCCTTCTCATACAGAGGGACAGCTTCTCCGTTTCTCTCCTTATCTGTAAAAAGATAGATATTTTCCGCGGAAAAAAAGAAAGACAATTCTCCTTCCAAAAAGGCGGGGCAAGCCCTCTATTCTATGTCTCTCCTCCCTTTGATACCGTATCGAAAAAGGGAAACATCTTTCCTTTTTTTCCCATAAAAAGCGGCTACCCGAAAGCCCCGGGTAGCCAAGTAAAAACCAAATCCTCTATCTTTTTCTTAGATTCTTCTTTGTTCATCTTTATTTTCGCTTTTGCTTTCCTCTTGCAGTAAGTTTCGTTTCCACTATTTTTTTCAGCAACTATCGTAAGCCATTTCCATCTTACTTGAATACCGCTATATTTTTGCTGTTTTTACATTACTGCCACTTCATTTTTTTAATATAATGTTTTACATTCTGCTAAGCAGC
>BNJT01001177.1_pt1 | contig 29479 bp, 22 predicted proteins | sample 8540491 | NCBI WGS metagenome assembly BNJT01 (sample SAMD00202455, study PRJDB9452) | human saliva metagenome | host: Homo sapiens | reverse complement strand
GATTCTGTCCAAATAGTTACGCATTCCATTTGGAACTTTAAGATAGAAAGACTATTCCGTCACTGGGTATATCTACGAGTCAGTCCTAAAAAAACGCAACTTAAGATTGCCAGCACATATCGTGTTGTACATCAACACGTCTCGTGTTTGCCGTAAGCACAATATGTGCGGCATATCAGCATTAAAGAATGCAATACCTTAATTGCCTATTGGTATAACTGTTTTTTTAATTCAGCTATGTTAATGAGTAATGTCATCAAAAAAAGTATATCTTTTATTGGAGTTAAACTTTAGTCCTACAATCTAATGAATAATCGAGAATTAATATAGATATCTCATAAACTACGCATCCTGACCGAATGATAAGAAATTAAACTTACTGTCATTACTGTCACTCGTTTTTTTGATTTATAATATTCTGTATTACAGATAATTATGCGAAATGTTAAAAAAATGACAGCAACTGCATTTCAAACTTAACTCTCAATATATAAGATTTTTATGTCTCGAATATTTAGTGCCCATTAAGTCTCTCAAACAATAGTAGTCACTATCGTATGCGTTGTATAATATTAGGCGTAATGGACATTTGGTAGGCTGAAAAACCTCTCGGGTTTTAGTAATGGACATTTGGTAGGCTGGTTATTCCAGCCTACTTTTTGTATTTATGAATCCATCTATAAACTTCTTCTTGTTAGCTTCATTCAATCCATTATGATTATGTAGTGCTCTTTTTAAGTTGTGAGTTAAATCCTTCCAACAGGTTTGTTGTATTAGGTATTTGCATATTCGGATACTCCTCACACGTATAGATCCATGGCAGATGTGTCTTAATAGAACGTCTTGCCGTTCTCAGCCTTCTGTGTGTATAAGTTGTCTTACCCGAGATTAGGAGAGTTCGTTCGTTTAGAAACTCTTTCCATTTATCACACCATTTATCAAAAAGCGGTTATAAACTCTTCTTTTCTCATAGAGAACATCCTTCTCATTAATGCTAACAGTTCAACGCCTGCAGGCAAATGTGGGTTGTTAGTAAGGAGTCTTCTAACTATCTGAAATTGGTGAAATTGACACATTTGTACGGGACAGAAACTTATAGCTTGTAAAAGTCCTACATGCCCATCACACACCACTGCTTTTATCATAGTTCCACGCTCCGCAATATACCGAAGTCCATCAAGATAATCTCTGTTAGTTTCGTTTTTTTGACAAACTTGCGATAGAGTATTTTGCCTGATGAAGCATCCTGAAACAGCATCACACCAAATGTCCTGGAAAAGTATGTTGTATCCAATATTATTACTGCAGATTTGGGGTAAGTAGCAGTAAAGCTATCTACTACTAAGCTCAACCTACGTCGTATGGTTCGTTCTGAACATTTATAAAGAGTGGATAGATCAGATATCGTTCGATTTGCCGTCAGATAGTCGTTCCATAGAGAAATATTATTTATACGCAGACCACCTTGAAATTGTCTCACCACAATCCTTGCAGGAATACATCTGAACAGAACGGCGATGCCCATTCTTTTTAACATTTGAGCTATTACAGAAGATACAGTTTTTTTATTCATAGATTTTCAAATGTTGCAAAGGTAGTAAATAAAAGAATTCCGAGAGGTTTTCAGCCTACCAAATGTCCATTACGCCTAATATTATTAATATTACATCAGTTATAGGAGTAAATATCTATCGTAACTGACTGAGAATCATATATAGAATTACTAAAAACACCTATCCCCTACAACTTTTTATATATTAATTCGTACTGTCCTTTTTTCAATATAAGCTATAAACACATCTTTAAAAGTTCTACATCTATTGTGGAAAATAGAACAAACGTGAATAACTTATTGCAGGTAAATAACTATTCTTCCTCTAACTGCTTTTCTGTAACAGGTTGCAAGTGTATTTCTAAATCAGTTTCTGGGATGTGACACTTCTCAAAAAAATAAACTTAATAATAGTTTTCTTTGTTCGAGTGTCGCATGCAGTATGTACAAAACACCCTTCAGCAACTTTTGTTCTATTATTCTTTTCTGTATCATGGAGCCACAGTCCATTATGACTTAGATGAATAATACTTGTTGGGTTCTCCTTATATAGTAATTGGCATAGTTGAATTAGCATACTCTTCCAATTTGACACAGTATACTTTTGTCCTTTATAGGTGAAAGCAAGAATGTTACGACTGGTCCACTCGTACTCATCATCAGCTAATGATACTGTTTCCATATCTTTCTCAAGTGGGGTATATATAGTAGAGATCATAGGCCATAAGCTCTTGAAACGCTGCAATAACAAAGTGCCTCTTTCTATCAATTGTTCTTCCGTCCAATAATCACAGGTCTTCAAATAGCTACTTAATTCATACTTAGACTCATTAAGACCATATACCTTTACACCCTTTATACTCATATCCATTTTTTTTATCTTGGAAAGAACGGTTGCTGTAGTTAGTGTTATAACCAGTTAGCGTAAGGTTTGCAAAGGTATGAAGATACTTTTCGTAGATTTCCTCGTATCGCTCGCCAAGTTCCTGTTTCCATTGAAGAGTCAAAGTTTGAGGCATAATATGTTCTATTGTAACTACACCTTCTTTCATCTTTTCAACAATAGGTTGTATTCCCTCATTACTATTTTCATTTTCCATTCTTTCAAATAAGAAGTACTTGTAGTCAATGGGTAATTTATAAATCTGACGAGTTGGAAACTCCATATCCACCGCTCTGTCATCAGGAAAGATAGAATTACCCTGTTTCTTTAACAGAAGATACTTCATAATCTCTGCATAAGAGACCTCTACGGGGATATTTCTCTTCTCATGTCTCTCGTAAATTCGCATCACATCATGGTGCAATGTTGCATAGAGTTTCTGCATGACATTAGCTGGATAACCACAAATAATGCGTCTTGCCCAATAATTCTCTGTGATATCAAGAACTTCATAAACAGCTTCTTCTGAAAGTAGATGTTGGTCTTTATAGTTGAAGAAAGATAAGTAAAAAGGCATCGCAACTTGTGATCCAATACTTGCTAATTGATTTAGTTTGCGATTTATTTTTATACTTTCTGTTCTTCCTTTAACGATTTGTGTATAATACTCTGCATAATGTAATAGGTCTGCAAGAAATTCCTCACGATCTTTGTTGTTGAGTTCACTAAATTCTTTAAACTCAAATAGAGGTTATTTATATTACAAATTCGTTTGATATGAATAGTTAAATAGTCACGAATAAACATAGTTGGATCACCATCTGTATATTCTTCAATTTTCTTCCAATACCGATGATAGTAATCCTCTTGTTGGTCTTTGGTGAGTGCCATAAGAAGAAAGTTTCTTACCTTGTCAGCTTCTGTAAGATCTTTTCCTGTGGAATTAAGACTTTCGAATATCAACTGTGGCTCATCACTTGACTCTAATCTCAAATCTATAATGATAAGTTTTTCTACCGCTTCAAAAATTTGTTCAAAAGTCAAACCACAACTAATTATTTGTTCATAGTAAAAGTTATAGTTGTCTGTGAGACCAGAGCTCGTAATAAACTTTTTGGGATTATTCTCAAATAATACATCATATGCAGGCTTATCAGACTCTATTGGGCAAAGTTTTATTTTTCGTGGTACCTTCCGAAACATAGCATACAAATAAGGCTGGGTAGTCTGCATCATCATTTCTTTATCTTCACACTCCAATTGACCTTTATTTACAGCATTCCGTAGTGCAAGGATAATCAAGGAAATCGTAGTAATGCGCTGCTGTCCATCTATCACCAATAAGTCATTTTCCAACTCATTGTCCTTTACTGTTACAATAGAACCAAAAAAATGACTCGGTCTATTATACTTCTGAATCTTCAAAATATCCTCAAATAATCTACGACAATTATCCCTGTCCCATGCGTATTTTCTCTGATATAAAGGTATTATAAAGAATGCTTTTGGGTCATAGAAAAATTCAGATATGTGTGTTGCGTATTTCATTATCAAATACTATTTAAATGTTAATTATGTAATATAAGTGTTCTCTAATATCTAATAATCTTCACTATCACGCCTTTTTCCCATCAGTGCGCCAATTGTATCTCTCACTCTGCGCTCTGTTGTCAGCATGATTGTGTCCTCATCGGCACCCTCAGCACCCATATAAACGGATGGGTTGGAGTAGGTCATGCGACTTGGTTGTGGCTCACGTGCAGAGAAGTGGAAGGCAGGTACGTTTGTTTCTTGGCGTATGCGAGCAATGTTCTTTTCGTTTACACCACAACCCGCCATGATTTTTATGCGATCATTTGACAGCTGGTTTAATCGCTGGAGTAGGGGAATACCCTCCTCAGCAGTGGGTTGCTGTCCTGAAGTCAGTACTCTCTCAAAAACCAAGTGTGATGAGCTGTTCCAAAGCCTTCTCTGGTTCTCGGCAGCGATCAAAAGCACGATGGAAGGTAACACTCATTCCTTTTGTGTGAGACATCAGATATTCATTGGATTTCATGTCAATGTCACCATCAGCAGTAAGGCAGCCAAAAACAACGCCATCTACACCTAAGTCACGGCAGAGGTCAATATCCATAGCCATGCGCTGAAGTTCTTGTTCTGTATAAAGGAAGTCGCCCCCACGGTTGCGGATGATGACATGTAGACGTGTTTCCTTCAACACTTCCCGCGCCATTTTTATCTCACCATACGATGGTGTGGTACCACCTTCGGGAATACCCATACAGAGCTCTACACGATTAGCCCCACCTTTCTGTGCTTCGATGCAGCTTTCAACGCTATTAGCACATATCTCTATCTCAAAATCAGTTCGGTTCATGTTGGATTATTTGAGGAGTTATAGGAGTTAAGGAGTGAAAGGGAGTTAAGACAATACTTTTATAGCTGTAATATATCAGACAATAAACGGTCATATATCACAATAACAAATAGTATTGTCTTAACTCCCTTTCACTCCTTAACTCCTCTCCCTCCTTTTTTTAAAGTTTACTACTTGTTTTAACGAGCTGCTCACCCAGTCCGATTGTATATCCCTGAGAAAGGAAGACAATACGATTGAAGGTATCAGCAATAATGAATATTGGCAGCTGTTCGGTATTGCGGAGTTTCATTTCTTTTGCTATTTCCTGCTGGATGGTTCCATCCTTATCAATACCGAAGATAGTCTTCGTAGGCAGGTTAGGGAACTCACCCTTCTGTGCTTGGAACTTCTTAGCTTCTGCCTCATTCTTGAAGAGTAAGACGAATGGACGGCCCCACTTATCGAGTTTATCCTTCATCTTTTCAATATCATGCAAAGCGTGGTTGGTTGGCTCCTGACCGATACCCAATACGCCGAGAACGTAATAGCCGCGTCCAGTCTGACTTAGGATAGAAACGTTCTGACCGTCTTTATCAAACAAGTCTTCACTGTTGAAGCTACCAATCACCTTCACCCCTTCGCTTTCTTGGCGTACATCGAGTGGGAGAGTGGTTGTCTCGCCTGGTTTAATCTGGAAGAAACGGCTGTGCGCAAGTACACTACCATCCGCCATTCGCTGACCGGTCACGAGGATATAAGTACCCTCATCGAGTGTTGCACCATTCTTAAAGGTGTTCGACCATGTAGCACCGCCACCCATGTCAACCTGTCCTTCGTCAAAGTTCATCAGCCATGTCTGTCCATAAACGATCTTACTGATGCTGAAATGGCTATAATACTTAGGGTCATCGAGGAAACCATCTGGGGTGAAAGTCAGTACTAATTTACCAGTTTTAGCAGTCTGCTGTGCTGCTGAATCAAAGTCAACATCCACCCATTTGCCGTTCTGCTTATACTGAATCTTCCATGCCACAGGGTCCATACGAGCTTCAATACCCAAGCTGCGTGCAACATCTACGAAGAAGATATCACGGCTACGGCTATCAGTAATACGGCTCTCCCATACACTTCTTGGTGTCTGTGGGATTCTCATTGCACGAGTATCAGGATTCATTTTGATGTTCTTGCGAATCCACTCAACCAACAAAGCTGGGTTCTTGCGGAAGCTTGCAGCCTCTTTTGCAAAGGCTTTCTCGAAGAATTGTTTGAATGGTGTGAGAATCATTTCGCTCTCAACACGTGGAGAAAGTTGGTTGCTCTTTGCCTTCATGTTATCGTCCAAGATTTCCATTGGCATATCACGAAGGTCCTTATCGCTCAAAGTACTGAGCAACTGGAGGGCACGCTCCTGCTGATTAGCATACTTCTTAACAAACGCCTTGATAGTCTTCCAGTTACCACGTGCCTTAACAATATAAGGAGTAGCTGCAGGATAGCGATAATCCTTCATGCTCTCTGTCGTTGGGAAGGTAGCGATATAAGCATGACGGATTGAATCCTCATAAGTCAAACGACGAGTATTCTCATCACGCTGTGCCTTGGTAACGGCTGGTAATGTGGTATTTGAAGCAGGTGGAACGATGTCAAGGTCAACTTCCTTTGGTACATTATTCTCGTTATATTCCAATTTAATGGTGATTGACTTATCCTTTCCAAAGGTGGCTTTAGCAAAGCCAAACTGCTGATCCTTTGATGCCCAGACAATCATATCACCCTTACCAGCAGAGAGGAAGGTTGTTCCATCAGCACCTGTGTACTTTGATACAGCGGTATAGAACTCGGCATAATTATAGATTTTGAAGTCTACCTTTGCATTGTCAGCAGGATTGCCATCCTTATCAATAATCTTAAATCGATCTTTGACGTACTGCCATAGTTGTCAATGAGATTAATCTCGGTGAAGTTATTGGTACGTAACATCACCTCCTCTGGACCCTCATAATCACCGAAAGCACGTGTGTGCATGAGCATTGCACGTGATGCAGGCTCGTTAAACCAAGCAAGGTTGAGTACTGGCTCTGGCTCACAAGCACCTAAGAAATACCATTTGCCATCAGCCCAAGCTTCTACCCATGCGTGATTGTCATCCGTATGTGCCCATCGAGGAGTATATACCTGACGAGCAGGAATACCGATAGAACGTAGGGCTGCTACCGTAAAAGTACTCTCCTCTCCACAGCGTCCACGACCCGTACGGATAGACTGCAGAGGTGAAGAAGTGCGGGCATCAGAAGGTTCGTAGGTAACACGCTCATGGCACCAGTGGTTTACCTCAAGGATAGCTTCCTTCATAGGAAGTCCTTTCACACGCTCGCTCAGTTCACGATAGAAGATAGCACGTGAACTGTCAAGTGGTTCGTTATTCACACGCATAGGCAAAACGAAATGTCTAAACAGCAATTCAGGGACATCTTTTCCCCATGCCATTGACTTTCTTGTTTGTAAGGCGGTGCGTATGTTTTTAAGATGATATGCCGTAGGATAGTCCGTAGCATCGGCAATTGGCATATAAGCATACAAGAAACGTAAGGCTTCCTCCTCCTCAGGAGACACCCGAAGTCCCTTTGTGTTATAGAACTTCTTGCCAATAACCTTCATCTTGGCTTGGAATGCGTTTTCTACTTTTTGTCTGAAATTAGGGTCTGTTATAAAGTGCTGTGCATAGCTTGATAGGCTGACAGCAGCAAGAAACAGGCTCAATAAGATTTTCTTCATAGATTTGTTTTTAGTTTATGCGACTTTCAGCAGCCGCTAATTTGCGTATGCAATATTCGTAAAAAAAAACAAGATACGCAAATGTTTTACATAGAAAATGCCCGAAAGCATGGTCAAAGTGATAGGATAAGAAGCCTTCTTTTCATGTACAGGTTTTTTTATTCAAGGAAAAGTTACGAACAAAAGAATGCCGAATGAAGGAGATAAAAGTAGGGTTATATTCTACTACTTAATCCTCTTCAATCTCACTATTTAACTTTATTCCCGATTTATTTTTCATGAAAATAAATCTTTTTTTCATGAAGATAAATATTTTTTTGTTCATGAAAAATAATTCTTTTTCTTCATGAAAAGAAATTGTTAACCTTTCCCTTTTTAGGTAGAATTTATCAGTATCAATGATGATTTTCACACTTTATTACAACAACAATAAGAAATAAATATTATCTTTGTAGAAAATAAGTTTTTTTAAATAACCCTTTACCTTAATATTATTAAGAAAACAATGAGAAAGAATATGTTTATTGCTTGTGGTTTGTTAAGTTGTGTACTTACACTTCAGGCTCAGACGAAAGATGGTGGTATTGATGCACAGATGTTGCAGCAGATTCAGAAGGCTGGGTTGACTACATCTGACCGTGCTTTATCGAATGCAATTGCCACAAATTCTATTGATGATCTTGCTCGTAACTTCCGTAATTCTGGTCCTGTAGATACCTACTTCAGTGTGGAGACACCAAAGCAGAATATCCAAGATCAAAAAAGTTCGGGTCGTTGCTGGCTCTTTACAGGACTGAATGTGCTGCGTGCTAACTTTGCTCGCCGCCATAAGGATACACTCAGAGTGGAATATTCTCACGTTTATCTCTCTTTCTATGACCAATTAGAGAAGGCAAATTTGATGCTGCAAGGTGTGATAGACAATGCTGGTAAGCCATTAGACGACCCACGTGTGCAGTTCTTCTTTAAGAATCCTATCAGTGATGGTGGTACGTTCTGCGGTGTATCTGACTTGGTTGAGAAGTATGGTGTTGTACCAATGGAAGCCATGCAAGAAACCTATTCAGCTGAAAATACCTCTCGCATGGCAAGGATTGTGTCATCAAAACTACGTGAGTATGGTTTGGAACTGCGTAAGATGGTAGCTGATAAGAAGTCAAAGGCAGCTATTAAAGCACGCAAGACAGAGATGCTGGGCAGTATCTATCGTATATTAGTACTTTCTTTGGGCGAGCCAGTGAAGACCTTTACCTTTGCTTTCAAGGATAAGAATGGTAAGCAGATTGGTAAGGCAAAGACCTATACTCCACAGGAATTCTATAAGGAAACGGTGGGTGGTCCGCTCAATGGTACCTTTATTATGGCTATGAACGACCCTCGTCGTCCTTACTATAAGACTTACGAGATTGAGTATGATCGCCACACCTACGATGGTCATAACTGGAAGTATGTGAATCTTCCAATGGAGGATATTGCGAAGATGGCAATTGCTTCGCTGAAAGACTCAACGAAGATGTACACCAGTTATGATGTGGGCAGCAGCTCGACCGTAAGCGTGGTTATCTTGACTTGGACAACTATGACTATGCAACACTTTTCGGAACAACCTTCCCAATGAACAAGGCAGAGCGTATTGCAACTTTCGATAGTGGTTCAACTCATGCGATGACACTTACTGCAGTAGACTTAGATGAGAACGGTCAGCCAAAGAAATGGAAGGTAGAGAACTCTTGGAGTGCTTCTTATGGTCAGAATGGTTACTTGATTATGAGTAATCCTTGGTTCAATGAATATACCTTCCGTCTTGTTGTTGATAATAAGTACGTACCAGAGAATATTATGAAGGCTGCTCAGCAGAAACCTATTATGGTTGTTCCTGAGGATCCATTGTTCCAAGAGGATATGTAAAGACCTCCCCCCGACCTCTCCAAAGGAGGGGAGGAAAGGATAGGCTGGTGGCAGTGGATTCCTTAGAAAAATATTGATTTTAGGTTTTATAGAAACCTTGGAATACTATATTAGCTATGCAAGCTATATATAAAAAGAAAGCAGGGGTAGGCGGCTTCGTCTATCCCTGCTTTCTTTATCTTTTAGGATTCTTCCGAATTATGAAGTGATAGTTTAAACCTATTATATAATAAGACACACAGAGCAACTCTAAGTTTCTTGCTGCAAACTTAGAGCCTTGCTGTGTGATATTTCTTAAGATTCTAAGCGTAAAATGCAATCCTTATCACTCCAAACTTCTCTATATTTGTCCAGATTTTTTTCATATATCGATTTTGTAAAGACCACCAAATGGCTTGCAATTAACGCCCAATTGGCTTGCAAAAATATGCCCTTTTGAGGTCTTGTTAACGCCCTTTTGGAACCTTACTAAGCACCTTTTAAAATCCCTTTTTGCAACTACTTGATAACAAGTAACTTACAGAGGCGATAAAATAACTCGCTTTTAAGGCATTTTTCTACCTTTTTCTCTAATATTTTGTCAATATATTTCTCAATCTTGCAGTGTTGAACCTCACACAGAAGCATGGGGTTGACGGAGGTTTTTATTTAGCGTTTATAACCTTTATTCTGCTTCAGATTTTCGTTGAGGTCTAATGCACGTGATGGAATAGGGAAGACGATAGTATGACGGTCGGCTTCTGTTTCGCGTGCAGTACGAAGATCGTAGGACTGATGGAAACGATTGAAACGGATGAGGTCGTTGCGACGCCAGCCTTCCCACGTTAGTTCCATAAGGCGTTCAGCAAGGATGTTATCTAATGTAGCGGTTCTGTTTCCCATTCCGCAACGGCTACGAACGAGGTTTAGTTCAGTGTTACCATTCTCTCCATTGCGTACAGCGGCTTCCGCTCTCATGAGTAATACATCAGCATAACGGAAGAGAACAATGTCGTTTTGTGGATTCTTGCCATCGTTATAGCTGGTACGGTCTACCTCATATTTAGCCATTCTCGCACCAGCAGTCTTAATATAGGGACTGTTAGTGAGATTTAGTTCTACGGCAAGAGGCATATAAACAAGCGGCTTACCATTCTCTAAACGTACGATATTTCCATCTACACGAACCGTGTCAGAGTCGAAGTTATAGGCATATCGCTTATCAACATTAGTAGTGCCATAGCCAAAGGTTCTGACAGTAGAGACTGTAGCGCAGGCTCCGTTCTCTCCACCTGTTCCCAGCGCACTACCATGTGCGTAATGGCGAGAGCGGAAAAGATATTGGAATTGGCTTCTGTAGAGATGTTTGTCCACAGGAATGGTAAATATATTCTCTGGCGAATTCTCATTGTTGACAGAGAAGTTACTGAGATAATCGGTAGCTAAGGTAAAGCCATCAGATGTCACCTTGTCACAGTAGTGTTTACAAGCTTTCCATATATTGATTTGTTGTCCATCAACGGTAAAGTAGATTTGCTTACCATTTGGTTGCTGACTATCAGTCCAATCAGTATCAGAATAAACCTCACCATTTAGCATTAACTTAGCAAGAAGGAAGTTGGCAACAGAGCGTGTCACCCGTCCATAATTAGCTCCTAAAAGGTTGCTGTGTCCAGTTGGGAGTTGTGGAGTGACTTCTTGAAGTTCCTTTACAATAAACTTATACACCTCTGGGCGGCTGGTTTGTTCGGCATTTTCAGAACTCTCGCTTACCGTTGTTACCAATGGAATATTACCAAACATATCCATAAGATAGTAGTAGTATAAGGCACGAATAGCCCTTGCTTCAGCCTTATAAGCCTTGTATTGGTCGTCTGTAAGTAACTGCTTGTATTTGTCAATAGTAGCAAGTGCATCATTGCTGAAGACAATTACCTTATAGAGATATTTCCATGTATCGTAGAGTGGTTTGCTATCTACTGCCCAGTTGTGTGTATATAAATCTGCCCAAAAGCCCCCATCATACCAGTCTCCACCACGAATTGGTATGATAGCCTCATCAGTTGTGAATGTGTTATAGTCATACACACCTCGCAAAGTACCTTGTAATCCCTCACTGTCTTTATCACTTCCTATGTAGTTATACAAGGTAGCGACAGTATTGACATAAACATCCTTATCGGTGGTGTAGGCTTGTTCTGCGCTAATACTATCTTTACTGTTTTCGTCCAAACAGCCAGTCAGTGTGAGGATACTTAGAAAAAAGAGGGAGCGAAATAAGTATTTCATACTTGATGTTGTTTATATTGTGTTAATGAACTTAGAATTTAATACTCATACCAATGGAGTAAGTGCGATAAGGAGGATAGGTACGTTTGTCATCAATACCTAAGGTGTTATCTACTACATAGCTATTGATAATCGGGGTTAAGCCACTATAACTTGTTATTGTTGCGAGATTATTGATGCTGAAAGAAACACGTAGTGAACTGATATATTTGTTTCTAACGGGTGTGTTCCAGCCTAACGTCAGGTAGTCAAAGTTTAGATAATCTCCTCGTTCCAGCCAATAGTCTGTTACGTTCTGGTCAACGATATTCCGTGTAGGAGCTTCTGCAAGGACGTTATAGTCTGGGAAGTTTGACATGTTCAGGAAAGAAAGAGTTGTTCCGTTAAATATCTTATGTCCGAAAGCACCATTCATCTGTAAGGAAATGTCGAATGCTTTGTATCTGAAACTTATGTTAGAACCCAACGTCATCTTAGGTGTTGCTTGTCCTGCGATATATCGATCGCCATGGTCGCTGAGGTCGATTACATTGTCATTATTCAAATCAGCAATGTCGTATTTGTTGTGTCCATGTCCATTGTCAACGATTCCTTTGCAATGAGGAAGATAGAAAACACCTAATGGTTGACCTACTATTTGATAAAGAATATCATTGTAACCACCATGGAAACCTGCGCCATTCATGCTACCAATTGGTGTTATGTCTGATGCTGTCATATTTCTTCCGTTGAGCTTACCATTGAGTGAAAGGAGTTTGTTCTTTTGCCATGCCATATTGACATTGACATTGAGTTCCATATCTTTCTTTGAGATAGGAACAATACCGATACCCAACTCAAATCCACTGTTAGACATAGAACCGATATTTGCTAATAGCTTGTCAAAGGCGAAAGTTGGTACAGGTACGTCATATTCGTAAAGCATATCAGTCGTCTTGGAATAGTAATACTCTGCTGTAAGGAGCAGGCGATTGTTGAACAGTCCAAAGTCAGTACCAATATTAAAGGTGCTACGTGTTTCCCAACGTAGGTCTGGATTACTATTGCGTAAGGTACCCATAGTGACTGTTGGTGTACCATTGTACGAGATTAAACCTACTGGGATATATTGCCTTAAGGTCAAATAAGAACTGATTCCACCAAGGTTTCCAGACCGACCATAACCGGTTCGAAAGTTCAGAAGACTAATGCTCTTATTGTTGCGTAGGAAACTTTCTTTCTTCATATCCCAAGTTGCTGAGATAGAAGGGAAGATGCCCCATGTATGGTCTTTGCCAACCATTGACGAACCATCTGCACGTGTTGTCAGATTAAGTGTGTATCGGTCGAGTAGTGTGTAGGTAAGTGTACCCATAAAAGAGGCAAGACTTGGGTCAGCATAACTACTACCAGTTCCTCCATAAGGACGGTCAGAAGCAGCCCCAAGGTTGTTATAACCAAAGTAATTATTAGTCAATCCTTTTACTTGTGTCCAAAAAGCTGCTATCTTCTTCTTCTGATATTCAGCAAGGATGGTAGCAGATAGACTACTTGTTGCCCAATGATGCTTCCAGCCAAGAGAGATATTACCCAACATCTCTTCCGCCTTTCGTTCTCCTTTATATGCCAATCCCTGTGCCCATACCCATGTAGGAGCAAACTTTCCATGCTCTGTTGAAGTGTAAGAATAGGAACCTAAGGCAGCTAATTGCAGGTTATGAGGTAGCTGTAGAGACAATTGCAGATGTGAATTGAACGTAAGATTCTTTTCATCGTTACGCTCAAACAGCAATGGTTCTGTCGGTCCTATCTGTGATGCATTGCCATTCCTCTGCCAGCCGTTTCCTGTTTTGTGGAATGGGAGTGTTGGATTCATTGCAGCAATAGAGTAGGAAAGTGCTTGAATATCAAATATCTTTTCATCTTGTTGAGATGAACCGAAGGCACCAAAGTCTATCTTTAGTTTCTCATCAAAGGCAAGCTGTGAGATGTCTAACTTAGCCACGAAGTTATTGTAATCCTTGTTTTTAATAACCGTTTGACCGCGCACATAGCCCAGTGAGGCACGATAGTTAGACTTCTCACTGCCTCCACTAAAGCCACGTGGTGTGAATTTACGAAACCTGTTCGTACTATTTCTTTTTGAAAGTTAGTATCATAGCCCTTGTCAACATAGTCTAATCCCAATGCTTTTGCTGCACTAATATACTCTGCTGCATTAAGCATACGAAGGCGTTTGTACACCGCATCGAATCCTACTGCTCCATCATAGTAAATCTGGAACTTACTACCATTACCACGTCTTGTCTTTACTTCGATAACACCCGATGCTCCACGTGAACCATACTTAGATGTTTCGGAAGCATTTTTGAGAATAGTAAAGCTTTCTATATCGGCTGGATAAATCGTAGATAGAGTAGCTAAATCAGCAGAAACACCATCTATAAGGACCAGAGGGTCATTGCCACCAGTCAATGATGTGGTACCACGAACGCGCACGCTGGTCAGCATAGCCATACGATCCTGCCCGTTTGTAACAACATTTACACCGACAGCTTGTCCAGAAAGGGCATTGATAGCTGAGTTTACCAAACCTTTATTCATCTGCTTTTCACCTACTTTTGCCATTGAGCCGACAATAGGTAGGGTATCATTGATGAGGAATAATGGCTGCTTCTCTTGTGTAGTAATTGCTTTGTGTCTCCTCTGTGCATTTGCTACATTTGCAGAACCAACTATTAAAAGGCAGCAAACAAGTGAATGGGTTAGGAAGTGTTGTCTGGCCATATTAGGATGTAATAAATATTATTTATACTGATTATCTAAGCAAATATACGTATTTTTCGGGATATAAGTCGACGATTACAGGTTTTTTTGCTAATTTTGTTGTGTTATCCTTTTATATACTCTTTGTGAGTTGAGGAACTTAAAGATAGAAACCTAAATTATTATCAATATGGAAAAGCTTTTTCTAACGGCTTTGCTGATGGGTATGTCTGCGTCTGGTCTCCATGCACAGAAAACCACTGTTGAGCCTACTTTCACCGAGTGGCATGACCTTCAGGTGAATGCTGTCAATCGTTTTGCAACGCATACAGACTTCTTTGCCTTTGCACCAAATGAAAATCTGCGTGGAACAAAGTTTGATATGAAGAAGTCGGCTAATTACCTTTCACTTGATGGGGACTGGAAATTTAATTGGGTTGAGAATGCTGATCAGCGTCCAACAGATTTCTTCCGTACCGATTTCGATGACTCTCAGTGGAAGAACTTCCCTATTCCGGGCATTTGGGAGGTGAATGGTTATGGCGATCCTGTTTATGTGAACATTGGTTTCGCATGGCGTGATAACTTCAAAAACAACCCTCCAGAGGTTCCAATTAAGGAAAACCACGTAGGCTCTTATCGTCGTACTATCCGCATACCAGACAACTGGGACGGCAAACAAGTTATTGCTCATTTCGGTTCGGTGACATCTTGTGTATATCTGTGGGTGAATGGTAAGTTTGTTGGCTACAGTGAAGACTCTAAGATTGGACCAGAATTCGACGTAACAAAGTATCTCAAGAAGGGCGATAACCAAATTGCTTTCCAAGTGTTCCGTTGGTCAGATGGCAGCTATTGTGAGGACCAAGACTTCTGGCGTCTCAGTGGTGTTGCTCGTGATAGTTATCTCTATGCGCGTGATGCAAAGCAGCATTTGAAGGATATTCGTATAACGCCAGACCTCGTAAACGATTACAAAGATGGTACGCTCAGTATCAATCTTCAGTTAGCGGGCAATACAAAGGCATTCCTAATCTTGGAGGATACAGATAATAATCTTGCTGCAAAGACAGTCGTTACAGCAGACAAGGCTGGGCAGGCTAAGGCGTTTATGGAATTAAGAAACCCAAAGAAGTGGACCGCAGAGACCCCTTATCTTTATAATCTCTATGTGAATGTAGAGGATGCCAAGACAGGTAAGGCTATTGAGACAATCCCTCTCAAAGTTGGTTTCCGTAAGGTTGAAATCAAGAACTCTCAGGTGTTAGTCAACGGTCAGCCTGTTCTCTTCAAGGGAGCTAACCGTCATGAGATGGATCCTGATGGTGGTTATGTTGTGACACGTGAGCGCATGATTCAGGATATCAAACTGATGAAGCGTTTGAATGTCAATGCAGTGCGTACTTGCCACTATCCTGACGACCCTATTTGGTATGACCTATGTGACGAATATGGACTCTATGTGGTTGCTGAGGCTAATCAAGAAAGCCACGGTTTTGGGTATAGTAAGGATGCAGTATCGGGTAGTCCGCTTTTTGCTAAGCAGATTATGGAGCGTAATCAGCATAATGTCGGAACGAAGTTCAATCATCCAAGTATTATTTTCTGGAGTCTTGGTAACGAAACTTGCTACAGCAAGAACTTCGATGATGCATACGATTGGATTAAATCGCAAGATCAAAGCCGTCCTGTACAGTATGAGCGTGCAGAGCTGAATGGCTATGCTACGGATGTTTTCTGTCCAATGTACTATTCTCCAAAGGCTTGTGAGGATTACTCAAAGAATGCTCAATACACTCGTCCACTTATCCAGTGCGAGTATAATCATACGATGGGTAACTCCGGTGGTAACTTGAAGGAGTACTGGGACCTTGTTCGTAAGTATCCTAAGTTCCAAGGTGGATTTGATTGGGACTTTGTAGATCAAGGCTTACACCGCAATCCTAAGTTTGATGCTTCTCGTAGGTTGGAAGATTATGAGCGTGCAGCTGATGCAGCAGATGTGAAAAACTGAATATACATACGGTGGTGACTATAATAAGACAGACCCATCAGACAACAACTTCAACTGCAATGGTATGATTGGTCCTGACCGTCAGTTGAATCCACATGCTTATGAGGTTGCCTACGAATATCAGAACATCTGGGCTCGTCCTGTTGACCTCAAGCAGGGTAAGATAGCTGTTCACAACGAATACTTCTTCCGTGATCTTAGCAACTATCGTATGGAGTGGAGCCTTGTTAACGAGGGTAAGGTTGTTGAAAAGGGTACGATTGATCAACTGAATGTTGCACCACAGCAGACTATTGAATACACATTGCCAATTGTAGGTAAGGAGTTTGATGGTGAAGTACTCTTGAATATCGACTTTAAGTTGAAGACTGCTGAACCATTGATGGTAGCTGGTCAGACTGTGGCAGAAATGCAGATGGAGGTACAGCCTTGGCAGCCTATGCCTAAGATGGAGCCTGTTGTGTACAAGAAGATGAAGATAACTGACAACGTGAAGGAAGGTGTTGTAAGTTTTGCTGGTAATAACTTTAACCTTGTATTCGATCGTAAGACTGGTTTCCTCAGTACTTATCAGGTTGATGGTCGTAACTTCCTCGGTGATGGTGGTACTTTGAAGCCTAACTTCTGGCGTGCTATGACTGACAACGATATGGGTACTAAATTCCAGAATCGTCTGTCGGTATGGAAGAATCCTACTATGACACTGAAATCTTTAGAGGTTGATAAGAAGATGAATCGCCTCACTGCGGTATATGATTTACCAGAGGTTGGCGGACAGTTGTGTCTCGTTTATCATGTTGCAATGGATGGTGCGCTCCATGTTAGTATGGATATGGAATTTAAAGAAGGCAGCAAAGCTCCTCAGCTTCCTCGCTTCGGTATGTTGATGCAGTTGCCTTACGAGATGGATAAGTCAGTGTTCTATGGTCGTGGACCTATCGAGAACTATGCTGACCGTAAACTTTCTCAGCGCATTGGATGCTACGAGCAGACAGCCGACAAGCAGTTCTTCCCTTACATTCGTCCACAGGAAACAGGCACGAAGAGCGACGTTCGCTGGTGGCAGCAGACTGACAACAGCGGTCGTGGATTCCGAGTATTGTTTGATGAGGCTGCTTTCTCAGCCAGCGCATTGCACTATAATATCTCTGACCTCGATGAGGGAAGTGAGAAGCATCAGCGTCACAGCTATCAGGTGCCATTGTCTAAGTACACTAACCTCACGTTGGATGCAGCTATGATGGGTGTGGGTGGTATTGATAGTTGGGGTTCAGAACCTCTGAAAAAGTATCAGTTACCAGCTGAAAGTCGTGCTATGCACTTCTGGATTGTACCAGTGTTCTAAGCTGATAGACATATCTTATAAAATAGAAAACGCCTTTGCAGAAGTTCAGCAAAGGCGTTTTTTTGTTTAATATCCGTACAGTCAGCATACCTATCAATGGCAGTGTCTAAATTCTTTTCATGAAAATAAATATTTTTCTTCACGTAAATAAATATTTTTCTTCATGAAAATAATTCTTTCTTGTCGTGAAAATAAATCGGTTTAGTATCCTTATCAGTTTATTATCTTTGTAGTTTCATTTTCTCAATCATCGTTTCGTAGACCTCTGCAGACACTTGTCTACCACGTAGAGAGCGCACACGTGGCATACTGCGGAAGTATTCATCTTGTGACTGATACCATGCGTAATGTGCTATTTCTCGAGCGCGAGCAAGGGAGATTGCCAATTTCCCGGCAGCAGAGGGATTGACGGAGGAGAGAAAATACTTGCCATCTTTCATCTTTAATGCCAATATGAGATAGTCTTTGGGTTGTTGTGCGCTGCGTGCTTGTAGGTTGCGTGTGCGTGCAGAGATAGTGATATTCCTGCCGAATCGCTGATTGATGTCGTTCATCATGCTGCGAAATAGAGTGCCGTGAGCTGATGAATCCCTCTGTCCAGTATAAGCAATGAAGTAGTGAATCATCTCATGGATAAGCACATCATCAATCTGTTCTTCTGTCAGATTGTAATATCTTGAAATGGAGATGGTGTAGTCATAGAATGTTGTTCGTCCCCAACTTTGTTTTCTTTTGCATGCCATTTGTCCCAATCGGGTCTTTCCTCGTGACCATTTCAGTCGTGGGATAGGTAGCTTACTGCTGAAGATGAGGTCGTTGTATTTGTTGAATTTAGTGGTTAAGCTCTCCTCTTCGCTCATCATAGGTTGCGTTGAGGAGAGCTGTTGGGATGATTCTGTCTTGTGTTGGTTGAACATATATCGTGTTAATAGTTTGGACTTAGAGCCCGAACCGATAGCCTAAGGTGATGGCAAAGGTGCTGTTCTTCAGGTCTTTGTCATTCTCATCCTTCGTATCAGCAACCTTACTGATACCCCAAAGGTATCGGGCGTCAAGCTCAATGTTCTTATATGTGTAGGACAAACCTACAGGAATAGAGAAGACACAGCTATGCAGTTTGTCCTTAATGTCGGTATTGGACTTCTCAAAATATGTCACACCCTTATACTTTACCTCCACGTTTGCTTTGGAACGTGCGCTTACCAGCACATCAGTCTGTATACCGAGCTTTGCTGTAAGGCCTTTCCATACATGTGCTTGAGCAAGAACTGGAATGCTGATGTAGTTCAGATCAGTTCTGAAATCAGTCAGATAGATATAGCTACCAGCGTTTCTGTCAAAGTCGATGTGGGCATTCTTGCCAATGACAGTAGTTGTTGGGTTAACAGGAGAGATCTCAAAGTTATTTGTTGGCTCGTAGCCTGGCATTAATACTGCCGCATTTGCTTTGGCTCCCTGCATGTTATAGAACACGCCTAATGATACTCCGAACAGCTTACTGAAGTTATATTCGGCATCTACACCAGCGACAAAGCCAGCCTTCGGACTGTAAGCTTCTTTGAGTTTACTACCTGAGAAGTCGGAGACGGTCATGCCAATACGTGGTGTAATGGTGAATTTACTGTTTGAGTTTTTGTGCGTTTGCAGCCCATGGTATGAGTGCTAGAGCTGCGATTAAGAATAAATTTTTCATTGTTTGTATAAGCTTTTAGTTTGTTATTGATAAACTTTTGAGTATTGTTCGATAGACGTTTTAATGACACAAAGTTACGAAATTAATCATAGAACAGCAACTCTATGCTTGTTTTTCTGTATAGAGTAGGGGGTGAAGGTTGTATGAAACAATAAAGGCAGACGTTATTGTCTGCCTTTATGTGTGTTGTATATTATGTCTTAAGACTTTATAATGTATAGTCTTTAGAAGAGTGTCAATGTATAAAGATACACGACAGCTGCTGGTATTGCTAAGAGTGATGAGTCGAAACGGTCGAGCATGCCACCGTGTCCAGGCAGGATATTACCACTGTCCTTAATGCCGAGTGTACGCTTGAGAAGACTCTCAACAAGGTCGCCCCATGTTCCGAAGAACACAACAACGAGTCCAAGTCCTACCCATCCAGGAATGCTCAACATGTGAGGTGTAGCACCGATGTTTGCAAAGTAGCCGATAACACCAGCCACAATCAGAACGAGAATACCGCCACCAATGCTTCCTTCCCAACTTTTCTTAGGACTGATACGTGGGAAGAGCTTATGCTTTCCGAGGAGTGAACCACAGAGATAAGCACCTGTGTCGTTAGTCCAAAGGAAGATGAAAATACTCAATGGAAGGAGGTAGTCGAAGGTCACCTGTCCTGGTTGAACCTGCTGGAAAGCCAATACGTTGATCATTGAGAAAGGCATTGCGATGTACATCTGTCCCAACATTGTGTATGCCCAGCTGTTGATAGGGTTCTCATTTTTCAGATATAGTTCTGAAATTAATAGGTAGAGAATGGACAAAATGTAGGGTACAAAGACCACGAAACCCTCAACTGGTGTCAGACGCAGACCTGCAACCGCCAAGAAGAAATAGACTCCTATGATGGTTGAGATGAAGCGATTTACCTTTACTCCCTTAATGTTGTTCACCAATCCAGTGTATTCCCAGATGGAAAGACCCGTGATGAGTGCAAAAAGTACAATCAGGGCGTGAGGGTGAAGGATGCCCAACACCATCACGGTGACGAAGAATACGCCTGTAACGGCTCTGACAATCAGGTTCTTTAGTTTATCACTCATAACTGTATGTTTGTTTATAAATCACTTGCGTTGTCGTTACCTTCTTTTGCGATTCTGGCTTCGTGCTCTGCTTGTGCTTGCTTAACCTCCTCTGGCATATCCTCTAACTTAGGCTGAGACTTCTCTTCCTGTGCAAGCAACTCCTGTGTGCGGCTTACCCAAGGACGCTTTCCAAAGATTTCTTCTACGTCTTCTGCCATGATTACCTCACGTTCAACAAGAATCTGTGCCAGTCGGTTGTGACCTTCTTTGTTCTCAGTCAGAATCTGTTTTGCACGCTCATACTGTCCGTTTATCATGTTCAGAACTTCCTCGTCGATAGTCTTAGCTGTTGTATCAGAGTATGGCTTCTGGAAGTTATATTCATCATTGTTATAATAACAGATGTTTGGTAACTTCTCACTCATACCTGCGTAAGCAATCATACCGTATGCACTCTTGGTCGCACGTTCGAGGTCGTTGATAGCTCCTGTTGAGATGTGACCCGTGAAGAGTTCCTCTGCAGCACGTCCACCGAGCAGTGAACACATCTCGTCGAGCATCTGTTCCTTAGTTGTGATAGGACGCTCTTCTGGTAGATACCATGCTGCACCGAGTGCCTGACCACGTGGTACGATGCTCACCTTTACTAATGGGTGGGCATGCTCACAGAACCAACTAATGGTTGCGTGACCTGCTTCATGAAGGGCAATAGTACGCTTCTCGTCTGCTGTCAATATCTTTGTCTTCTTCTCCAAGCCACCGATAATACGGTCTACAGCATCAAGGAAGTCTTGCTTTGTTACCTCTGTGCTGTCGTGACGGGCTGCAATCAGAGCAGCTTCGTTACATACATTGGCAATGTCAGCACCTGAGAAACCTGGCGTCTGACGTGCAAGGAGGTCGATATCAAGATTCTTTTCTAACTTCAAATTGCGCATGTGAACGAGGAAGATTTCCTTACGCTCTGGCAGGTCTGGTAAGTCAACGTGGATCTGACGGTCGAAACGTCCAGCACGAAGGAGGGCTTTATCAAGCATGTCAACACGGTTGGTTGCAGCAAGAACGATAACACCTGAGTTTGTTCCGAAGCCGTCCATCTCTGTCAGAAGAGCGTTGAGTGTGTTCTCACGCTCATCGTTTCCGCCCATTGCTGGGTTCTTTGAACGAGCACGTCCAACGGCATCAATCTCGTCAATAAAGATGATACAAGGTGACTTCTCCTTAGCTTGATGGAATACATCACGCACACGGCTCGCACCAACTCCGACGAACATTTCAACGAAGTCAGAACCGCTCATAGAGAAGAACGGTACACCTGCTTCACCTGCAACAGCCTTAGCTAAGAGGGTCTTACCTGTTCCCGGAGGACCAACAAGCAGTGCACCCTTAGGGATTTTACCTCCTAAATCGGTATATTTCTTTGGATTCTTCAAGAACTCAACAATCTCTTGTACCTCCTGCTTAGCACCAGTCTGGCCAGCAACATCCTTAAAGGTGATACCCATTTCGTTGGCTTTCTCATAGAGTTTTGCCTTAGACTTGCCTACGCTGAAGACTCCTCCGCTGCCTCCGCCACCACCGCTCATACGGCGCATGAGGAAGTACCAGATTCCAAAGAAGAATATCCATGGGGCAATAGAAACAAGAATATCAAGGAAGGTGTTGCTTGTTTTGTTCTCATAACTATAGCTTACGATTTTCTTCTGGGCTACAGCTTGATCGAGGAAAGTCTCTACCTTATCAACCGAACCAATCTCTACGGTAACATAAGGGGCTGTACCCACTTCTTGTGTACCCTTTTTGAAGATGTCACGGATATGGTTTGGGCTTACATACATACGTAGGGTGTTGTCATTTCTGTTGACAATCACCTTTGTGGCGTAGCCTTTAGCAACGTATTGTTTGAACGTGGTATAGTCCTTGTCTATACCTGCACTTGACGGAAAAAGCCCATTCCCCCCAGCAAAGAATACTACTCCGAGGGCAATAATAACGAATATATAGAGCCAATTCATATTGAATTTAGGCATATTCGGCTTGTTCTTAGGATTTGAATTGTCCATTTTGAAGTCTGATTTTTTATATAAAAAGGCGATTACCAGGTTACTTTATCAGTCTAAATCTGGCAGAGTGGTCAATTTGGCGTCCTCCCAAAGGTGTTCTATGTCATAGAATTCACGTGTCTCTGGGGTGAAGATGTGGACGATAACGTCCGCATAATCAATTGCCACCCACTGTGCGTTACCAAGTCCTACGCAGTTGATAGGCTTTTCGCCGATAGCTTCGCGAACATAGTCACCTACTGAACCGGCAATAGCTTCTACCTGTTGTGTGGAGTTACCCTGGCATATAACGAAATAGCGACAGATAGTACCATCGATCTCTGATAGGTCTGCAATAACTATGCCATGTCCCTTTTTATCTTGAATTCCCTTTGTAATTAATTCTACTAAATTCTTTGTCTTATCCATTAAATCACATTATAATATACGAGATGCAAAGGTAGCGCAAAAGGAATGAAGCACAAAAATAAATTTCATTTTATTTAGCAATTTGTTCCTATTGAGCTTATTTGAACTGTTTAGCAAGCAAAAAAATAGCCTTTGAGAATATTTTTTTATCTCTTTTCATGAAAAAAAGTTGGTAGAAGTTTTGGTAGTTCAAGAAAAAGTGCTAACTTTGCACTCGCAATTCGGAAATGAGTTGTGAGGTCAATGGGATATGGTGTAATGGTAACACTACAGATTCTGGTCCTGTCATTCCCGGTTCGAGTCCGGGTATCCCAACAAAGTGAGAGAGTTGAGTTTTTCAACTCTCTTTTTTTATTTCAAATTATAACTTAAATATTTACCTGATCAAAGATGAAAAAGTTATTAACAGCCATTTTGGCAGCATTAGGAATAGGTATGGGAGCATGTGCGCAGAATCTTTATGAGGATGTAGACGTTAATCGTTTTGAGCAGATTATTAAGTCTGACTCTGTTCAGTTAGTGGATGTTCGTAAGCTTGATGAGTTTGCAGAAGGTCATATTGCAGGTGCAATACACATTGATGTATTGACTACATCTTTCCTTTCTAATGCTCTTGCTAAGCTTGATAAGAAACGTCCTTGTGCTGTTTATTGCCGTTCTGGTAAGCGTTCTGCTATGGCAGCGACACTTCTTGCCAAAGAAGGATACACTGTTACCAACCTTTTGGGTGGTATCATTGCATGGACTGAAGCAAAGAAGAAAACTGTAAAGGAATAAATAGGCCTGCTTTTAGGTTCTTCCGTTAGATACACAAACTGTACATAGAACAAAGGCTTATACACTTGTATGGTATGGCTTTCCCAAATTAGATGGTCTTGCAAAGCGGGATAAGCTACAAGATAAAAAACAAATAGATACGATGTCTATCTGACTTCGTATAATATCTCATTCCCATATTATAATATTTGTAAACTATTTTAGTGCACTTCGTAATCAATACATGGTCTTTTGGCTTCTAAAAGATGCCTAATTGACTTCTAAAAGGTGCTCTTTTGGAGGCTAACTAACGCCCTATTGAAGTCTAATTAAGCACCTTTTCTCACACTACTTTGTAACCGTTTGATTTACTGTTGATTACAAATCTGCGTTTTACATGTATTTTTGCCATTATTTATTGGTATTTTATTCGGATTTATGTAATGATTTTTCGAAACCCTATCTATGGATTTTCGAAGTATAAAAAGTTATTGCTGTCTGATAAAAATAAGATATGTTCAGGCTCTAATAATTGATTTGGGTTTAACGGATAAACCTACTTTTAGGGTATGTTTTATGATTGATAGATACTCTTTCTGTCTCTCCCTTTCGGGAAATTCGTATCTGTTACGAATTCTTTTTCACGGACGTAAATATTTCTTTTCATGAAGAAAAAAATATTTATGTTCACGATGAGAAATATTTTCTTTCATGAAAATAATTCGACAATGACAGTTTGTTGCGAGAGGAATATTTGAGTTAGCGTAATAAAGAAAGGGGCAATTCTACAACGAATAGCCCCTTTTCTTGATTCTATTTCCCCTCAATTTATCCTTATATTATTATGAGATTGAATTGATAGGAATGTTCTGTTTTATTTGTTTTCAGCATCAATCGCCTTAATCTTCTGCTTCACCTCATCCATATCATCTTTGAGTTTCTGGATGCGACGGTTCATCTCGTCAATAAGGCTGTTGCCCTTCTTTGAGCTGATATTGAGGAAGCCAAGATTATTCTCGTAAGTGTTTACCTCCTGCTTTAACTGCTCAAAGCGACGGAGCAGACGACCACGCTCGTTGTCGAGTGCATCAATACCGCGGTCAGCAACCTTCTTAAGATTATTGCGGAAGTTGTCAACTCGCTTGCGTGCGGCAGATATATGGAGATCCTTATAAATCTTGTCCAATACCTCGTGGTACTCCTTGTAGAGTTTATCTTTCTCTTTGTAAGGAACGTGACCTACCTTGTTATATTGTTCAGTTAGCTTCTGTACCTTCTCCTGCAAGTTCTCACCTGCTTGTTCAACGAGTTCTTTCAGCTGGCTGATGATATCACGTTTCTTGTTTAAGTTCTCATGTTCCTCATTGCGAGAATCAGCATGAACTGCGTTACGAGCCTCGAAGAAGCGGTTGCAAGCAGCGAGGAAGTCATTCCACAACTGGTCACCAATCTTCTTAGGAACCATACCGATAGTCTTCCACTCTTTCTGTAAAGCGATGAGCTTATCAGATGTTGCCTTCCAATCAGTAGACTCACTCAATGCCTGAGCCTTTTCAACAAGAGCCTTTTTCTTTTCTGCATTCTCAGCAAACTGTGACTTGAGCTGCTTGAAGAATTCGCCCTTGCGACCGAAGAAGTCGTCGCATGCTGCACGGAAACGCTCAAAAATCTTCACGTTCATCTTTTGTGGAGCGAAGCCAATGGTCTTCCATTCCTGCTGAATAGCAATGATCTCCTTAGTGTGTTTCTCCCAATCTGCAGAAGACTTGTTCTCTTGTTTTGCAAGTTCTTCAGCCTTTTCACAAAGTGCAGTCTTCTTGGTTAGGTTCTCCTCCTCACGTGTGCGGAGTGTTTCGAAGTGCTGCTGGTGCCGCTTGTTGATAACAGTGCTGGCTGCTTTAAAGCGTGCCCAAATTTGCTCACGAAGTTCCTTAGCAACAGGACCTGTCTCGCGATATTCTTGATGAAGTTCCTGTAACTGGTGGAAAGCACTGATGATATCTGTTTCTTCAGCCAACTTCTCAGCTGCTTCACAGAGTTTAGTTTTCTTCTCAAGATTCTTCTTGAAGTCGTATTCTCGTGCCTCGCGATTGAGATTTAATAAGTCATAGAACTGCTCAACATAAAGTTGATAGTTGCGCCAGAGTTCGTTAGCCTTCTCGGCAGGAACCATCTTGATTTCCTTCCATTCATGCTGAAGCTTCTTGAAGTGGTCAAAGTTCTTGTTAGCCTCTTCAGGAGTAGTAGCCATCGCCTTAATCTGTTCGATGATAGCTTCTTTCTTTTTGAGGTTCTGTTGCTTCTCCTCTTCAAGTGCGAGGAAAGCCTTTTGGCGTTTTTCCTTGATGATGGTCATCTCTGCCTTGAAGATTTCTTCGTCCTCATCAGGCAATATCTGATATTTCTCAGGATCACCACCATTATCGAGGTAAGCCTTTTGCTGTGCCTCACGCTCAACAAAATGCAGTTTGTAGAATACCGTTTTCAGGTGTTCTACTTCGGCTTTTTCAGGTGTTTCGTCACTGTCAACGATAGCCTTCAGACGCTCTATAATCTCCTTTTTTTTGAACTGTATGCCTTAGCTGCGAGGTTTTGTTTCCTCGCTCTCAGACTGTGTTTCAACTGGCTGATTGAGGTTTTCTGCTGCATTCTCATTAACACTCTGCGCTTCGGAATTCTCCGTTGTAGCGTTAGTTGCAACTTCTTCAGACAGCTTAACTTCTTCTGTACCCTGATTCAGGGCATTCTCTTGAGAGTCCATCATTTCACTTTTTGTTTGTGATTTGGGTTTTTCCACATTTAAGGTTTCAGACCATTGCATAGATGCACGGTAGTCTTCTACCAATAATATATCAACTGCAAACTTAGATAAAAAGTTTGAAAGTACCTAATTTTAGGTTGATTTTTTTTATTTTCTCTCTTCTAAAGCAGACGTTTACGGCGTAGCAACCACCATGATGCAGCAGAAACGACGACTGATAAGAACATTGCAACAGGGAATCCCCATGGGTTTGTTTCTAAGCCATTAACAAGGTTCATACCGAAGAGGGAGGATATAAGCGTTGGCAACATCATGATAATTGACACCGAAGTGAGCGTACGCATCACGGTGTTCATGTTGTTGTTAATAATGCTTGAATAGGTATCCATAGTAGATTCAAGAATGTCGGAGTAGATACTCGTCGTTTCTCGTGCCTGTGACATCTCAATGTTTACGTCTTCAATGAGGTCGGCATCCAACTCGTCAATCTGCAACTTGAACTTCAACTTTGCCAAAAGGTTCTCGTTGCCACGGATAGATGTGATGAAATAGGTAAGCGAATCCTGCAGACGACTCAGTCCAATTAGACTCTCGTTGTCCACACCTTTATCTAAGTTACGCTTTGCCTTTTCAATCAAAGTACTGATTTGCTTCAGTCGTTTTAGATACCACACAGCAGAAGAAAGGAAGAGACGGAAGATAAGGTCTACATAATCAGTAAAGCCCTCATTTCTCTTTTGTTGATAGCTGACGAAGTCGAGCATCATATTTGTTTCAAAGTTGCAAACCGTGATGGTTACATCTTTCTTGTGAATGATACCTAAGGTACTGTTGTATATGGTGTTCGTGAGCGAATTTCCTTCACGTATGGGATACGGAGGATAATCAGCATCCAACCATCATCATATTCATAACGTGCTCGCTCATCGGTATCGCTGATATCCGATAAGAAGTAGTCTGGAATATGAAAAGTGTCTTCGAGTTCTTGCTGATCTTGCTCTGTTGGGCAAGTTACCTGAATCCAGCAGTTAGGCTGCCATTCTTTAATGGTATTCAGGGTTCCGTTAATGTTCCAATATGTCTTCATTAGCTAATCTCCATAGTTAAATAATAGTGTGGGGATTAGCAACTTCCTGTTGTAATCCTCACGCCTACAGATTGAAATTTTTCCGCGTGATAATCGTCCATTTAAAAAAATTACGTATTGGTTTTATGACTGCAAAATTAGCTAAAAAAATCGGTTGTGGCAAACAAAAGATTAAGTTTTTCATTGTTTGCGAAGGGCTGAGTAGGAGTCGCAGAGTCAACCAGCAAGTGCAAAATTACAAAACGTGTTTAAAGAACTCGCACTTTGGATTAGAAAAGTTTAATTTTTCTCTTGGTCTTTCGTTCAATTTCTTTTGTATGGACATAATTTTCTTGTCCGTATATTTATCAAACGAATCCTTTTTAGGTATATACTGCCTGATTAATTTGTTTGTATTCTCAACAGTTCCCTTTTGCCATGAACAATATGGGTCAGCGAAGTACACGGGCACTCCTAAGTATTTTTGTGATGTCCTTATGTGCTGCAAATTCAGGTCCGTTATCTGTTGTAATTGTCTTCAGGCTGTCTTTGTATGGCAGCAGTAGTTTCCTAACCACCTTTACCAGAGGCTTTGACATTTTTTTCCAAATGGCAGTTTCTGCATAAACAACATATTGGTGGATTTCTCCACTATTGTGAGTATGGCGTGCTGGGCAGGATCGACGATCAAGTCCATCTCAAAAATCTCCGAATCTCTTCCCGTCAACTTCCTTACTTCTTTCATGGATACTCACCCTGTCCTTTATTGGAAAAATGTCCGCCTTTGGGACGATGCCTGTATTTCATCTTATGCCTTGTGTGCTCTGCAAGCTTCCCTGTTGTGTCATTGTGGATGATGTTATAGATGGACTGGTGGGAGACTTCTATACTCTCATTCATGCGCAGATACCCTGATATTTGTCTTGGAGACCACTGGTCGTTGATAATATATTCTTTAATTCTCCAAACTAATTCGTCGGAGAGTTTGGCGTTAGTTACCGTGCTCTTTCTGCGCTGCATAGCCATATCATGCGCCTTCGTCCAGATATACTTTCCCGAAGGCGTACTGTTGCGTTTGATTTCACGTGAGAGTGTTGACTGACTAATACCGACGATCTCGGCAATTTCTTTTCTCGCTGTTTTCTTTTGGAGTAAGGCAAAAATTTGCGACCTTTGCTCCGAGATTAATTGATGATACATTTGCAATACAAAGTTAGTTAATCTTTGGGAGACTTCGGTCTCCTTTTTTTATTTGTATTGCTGGTTGTTTTCTTTTTTTCCTCTCCGAGAGATGCAGACAACCTCTCGCTACGCCTCGAGAACGTCTGCATCTCTCGGAGAGGGACACTCTTTTATTGCACTTCGTTTTGGAACTTGCAGAGTAATCGGATAAAAAGTGTAGAAATATTGTAAGGGTACTCAGTTGGTTAATCAGTTGTTAAAAAAGATCTATGGATATGATAGCTTTCTGTTCTATATAGTATGATAAATCTCCCTACCTTCTTGTTTTTATATTCTTGTTTCTCGCAGTCCTGTAAAAATCTTATGTATAAGTTAATCTTTACTTGTTGTATTATTCCATTATTTATGATGGTAACGATTAATCTATCTTACCCTTATCAACTGATGTGTTGGTGCTCAGCACGTGTGGTGTTGATGGTTCGCACTATTGGTGCTGAGTACTAAATAGGATGCAGTGTGTTGTTAGAATGAGAGTAATGTCATACTTTTTGATTTACATAACTGACCTGCTAATGCTTTTTATTTCAGCCCTTGCAAGTTTTTCCATTGCCTGTCTGTGGAAGGGAAGGGA
>BNJT01002094.1_pt1 | contig 29529 bp, 40 predicted proteins | sample 8540491 | NCBI WGS metagenome assembly BNJT01 (sample SAMD00202455, study PRJDB9452) | human saliva metagenome | host: Homo sapiens | reverse complement strand
CCGAAATCTCCTCATGGGGATTGTGGAAGTAACGCCCAAAGGGAAGATTCTTACTCATTTTCCATAAAAAGAGAATCAGATGACAATTTACAATGTAAATCTAGGGCAGGATTGACGGAGTCACATAGGCAGTCCCAGAAGTAGACTAGTCTAATAAAATATGCCAACAGCTATGTGAGTTTCTAGTTTTAGCACTAGTCTAGCTGTTTGGCTGAAGTTGATGGAAGTACTTGACTCAGTTTTTTCCTTTCTCGATTTAGATATATTGAGTAGTACGTTTGTTATTAGGAGGAAGTATGACAAAAAAAGATCTATTTTACAAGGATGTCGAAGGACGCATGGAAGAGTTAAAGCAAGGAGCTCTTAAGAAAGAAAAGCCTAGCCAAGGAGAAAAGATCAGTAAAACTTTCTCTATTTTACTTGGCTTGCTCATCCTTATTAGCCTGATCTTTACATTATTAGGAATCTTGAGGTGAGACATGATGGAAGTTTTGATGATTGTAGGAATAATCCTAGCCGTCGCCTTGATTGTCCTGATTCTCATCCAACCTCGCCAAAGCCAACTCTTTTCCATGGATGCGACCAGCAATATCGGAAAACCAGGCTACTGGCAGAGCAATCGCTTGGTAAAAGTTTTAACTCTCTTGATTAGCATAGCCTTGTTTGTATTGCTCCTCGTTTTTATGGTGGTGACCTATCAGTAAGGACGTGATTCCATTCACAGATGAGGAATGCTAGACACGAAAAAAAGATACAAGCGAACCGGAGGAAAATATGGAACAACAAATGAATGAAAAAATTATTGAAATCGTGCATCAAGCCAATGATATGATCCCAGTTGAGTGGGATGATTTGTATATTGTAATCGAGATGGATAAAACCTATAGTGGAGAAGCATATTTTTATTTTAAATATAAAAATCAATACCATTACCATCTTGAAATGTCAGAAGATTTTGGTCTATCTATGGTAGAAGTTTTAAACGAGAATAAGATTTTATTTAAAAAATCTGAAGAACTGAAAAAAAGGTGTTTGTTGAAAATGACTTGGCAGATTGGTATATTTGTATCATTCATCTGGATGAAAACAATAAGTTATCAGTAGACTTTGACTACGCGCCATGGTTGGAAAGTAGTTTTGGACCAGTAGCTCGTATGAACTTTTTCAGATATCAATTTCTTGGTTTTGAGCCAAGAAACAAAAAAGAACTAGAACAGTTCAAAGCAATGGAAGCCTTTCAGCAGGAACATAACGGAAAATAGTTTTCTTGGATAAAAGACCATCTTTAAGGTGGTCTTTTGTGGTTTAACAAACGCTGATCCATAGGTTTTGTGGTATACTGAGATTGTAGAGAAAGGATGCTGAAATCCAAATCGGAGGATAAAATGGAAAAACAAATTAACGAAAAAATTCTCGAAATCGTGCATCAAGTAAATGATATGATTCCAGTTGAGTGGGATGACTTATATATTAATATTGAATTAGATAGAACTTTGAGTGGAGGGATTTACTTCTTTTATAAGATTTTGAATGAGTACCAATACTTTTTAGATATTCCAGGACTATACTCGCTGTCAAGTGATTTATTTGATAAGGAGTATGATATTTTGTTTGAAAAAGCTCAGGAATTAAAAAAAGTTTTTATGGATAATGAGTTAGCAGATTGGTATTCTTGTATTATTCACTTAGATGAAAATAACAAGTTATCAGTAGACTTCGATTATGCGCCATGGTTGGAAAGTGGTTATGGTCCAAGTGCTCGAATGGACTTGTTTGAGTATAAATACTTAGGCAAGCAACCAGCCAACGAAAAAGAACTAGAACAGTTCAAGGCTATGGAAGCTTTCCAAAGAGAGCATAATAGTAACTAGAAACATGGAGTTGAACGACGATTAGATTATTGATTGTCGCCATGTTTTTGGTGATGTTAGACCGATAGTTCTTGAAGCTTTGGAGCAAGAATATTTGAAGAAGATGATAGAAAAGTGATTTTTAGAAGGTAGGAATTGGCGGAAGTGCTTGATACAAAAGTAGAGAAGAATGGTTTGACATTTTACGGGACATTCTCAGAAGGTTTCTTTGAGGAATGGTTTAAAATTGTAAATGTCCTGTCTTCAAAGAGATGGATACGAGATGGTCTGCTATTGCAAGTCGGCTTTAGCATATATAAACTTGTTCAATTAAATATAGACCAATTTAGGATAATGTCAGTCAACTATGAAACAAATCCCTTTAAAGAGTTTACGGATGATTTGACCTTGGCTCTTTGGATTCAGGGTGAACAAAGTAGACTGGTTAAAGAGCTCGATATTGAAGCTTCTGATATCCGATTTGATGAGAAAATAGTATTAGCCAAAGGTGCCTTTGAGGGTAACCATTACTATTTGCAGAGACAAGACACTGATAAAAAAGGTGATTCGGGCTGGTTTATTGGCTATCAAAATCAAGATACTGCTGGTTTTGTCAGTATATATGCTTTTGAAATATTGAAAATGAATCCAAAACTAATAAAAGTTTTGATCCTACCTGTGAACTACTTAGTGGTGGTTAATGGTGGAGATATTCAAACGATTCTGAATGAGCAAGATGAGGAAATTTTTTCCGCTTCATAAAGTTATCCAACTTGTTTGGGGAAGAAAGCAACCTATTTTAGATTTTCTAGCTAGTGAATGACGAATGGCATCTAATAGTCTTATCTATGAACTCAAAAGGAAAAAAATGTTAGCAAACTTTGTAAAAGTAGTAGACATGCTCTAAGAAGTCATTGAAAAATATAAGGAAATTGCTAAAGAATACAGATTTGAGCTAGGATTTACAAAGGAGTGGAGAGATGAATTTAGACAGCAGAGTTGAACAAGCTTTGCAAGCTATAAATTTTGTGGAGCGATATAAGGAGCTTTCAGATAAATTTAGCTTAGATAGAACGCCTAAAGACAAACGCTTAAATATTATTACAGGCGAGTTGATATTTGATGTTTTTGAAGATTTAGGGTATAGAGCTAAATTTGATGGGCGTGAAAAATTCTTTTATATTGAACCTATTAAAGAAAATGGTTATACTTTTGGATTCCATATTAGTATCTTTAAAGGATTAGTAGAATTGATATGGGTTGTTAGGGACTCTCAAAACAAAGTTATACTAGGGACTCCTCTGATGGAGTTTTCTAGGAGGCTCATCTCTCCGGACTATAGAATCATGGATCCAGTGACTGCTGACTATGATGACTTTGAAAATGTCATGAAAATTGCTTTTGAGATGTACGAAGACTTTAAACAGGCTTTTATGAAGATTGTGGCGGAGGATTAATAGATGTTAAAAAATTTTGTTAAAGTGGCAGACATGCCCCAAGAAGTGATTGAAAAATACAAAGATCAAGTCCCAGCTGAGTTGATTCAAATTTGGCAGGAAGATGGTCTGGGAACTTTTTTAGATGGTTATCTAAAAGTCATCAATCCAGATGACTATCTTGAACTTCTCCAAGATAGTTATTTCAGAGGAGATGTCGCTTTTCCTATGTTCGTAACAGCTTTTGGAGATGTTATTACTTGGGAGGAGAATGCCTATGTGGGAATTGTCCAATATAATATTCAGGATTTAGATATTATGATTAAGCGTATGGATCGTTTCATAGAGTATGTTGATGATGAAGATTTCAAAGACGATTATTTTGATATTCCACTCTACAAAAAAGCTGTTGCCAGATATGGTCAATTAGCCTACAATGAATGTTTCGGTTTTGTTCCTTTGCTGGCCTTGGGAGGTGTCAAAGATGTGGATCATATGGATAAGGTAAAAGTCTTGGAGCATATTTACCTTATGTACCAACTGACAGGCGGAGTGTTTGACGATTGATAATAAGTAACCACCCTTTGGGGTGGTTTTCTTGTAGTTTGATAAAAGCTTGTACATACGGTTTATGGTATACTTGGATTATAGTGAAACGATGTTAAAATCCAAATCGGAGGATAAAATGGAAGAACAAATGAATGAAAAAATTGCGTTTTTAAATAAATACACGCTATCTTCTGAGAAAAAAGTAGAGTTTATAACCGATAAATCTACTATTTTGAATGCTCCTATTCCAGAATATTGGAAAGATGCTTTTCTAACTGATGATTTAGACGATAGAAAAGCAGTTATTCTAGGAGTTTGGAGGAAATATCTTGCAAGGGAATTGAGCAATACTATTCTTTATCTACAAACATATCTGACTGATATTGAGTTGATGAGAATTGGAGAAGAGTATTCTATTTTGTATACAATTCTTAGTTACAAGGCTCAAAAGACAGCTTTCTACGAAGGGAAAAACCCACTATCTGAATCAAATTTTGGTGAAAAATTTGATTGTCCAGTTGAAAATATAGATAAAACAATTGTAGACTTTTACACAAAAGTTCATAATGGTTTTTATTACTATCCGAGTAAAACAATGGGCTTGGATAGCACTGAAAATATCGATTCCATGGCTGATTTTGAATGGGAATATGAAGACCAGCTGGAGATGGATTTGACCTCTTGCTACAACTTTTTCAGTAATGGCATGGGGACCTATGTGGTACTTGGTTTAAACCAAGATCTGGAGACAGGAGCCTATCTTTGGTCCGACAAAGAGCTTCCTAAAGGAAACTTAAATTTTTGGGATATCATTGATGAATGGATTATCATTGGTTTGGATTTTTAGGTTTTTGAATTAAAAATTGAATGACCAAACGAGGCAACCTGAATTAGTTGTTGATTTAGATACAAACCAAGTTGTACACTTTAACTTTACTAATAGGTAGGAAAAATATGTTTAAAATAATAAAAAAAGAGTATAATCAGCAAGAGGAGTTAATATATAAAAACAGATACAAAGGAATTAATAGCTACGCCAACAATAAATAGCGATATTACTTTTAGTTTTATATATTTATTTTTAGGTTTTAATTCAGAAAATATGGAATCCACTCAATTTTGGGGTTATCATAACGACTTTTCTTGGATTAAAAGAAGTTTGGTGTCTCCTAAATCTGATAAAGGTGTTATTATTACAGATAATGGCATTAATGGGGGAGATAGTTTACGCATTGACTATGCTTACAATTGGGAAACATATTATGATGAGCAATCAGGTTGGCTTAAAATTGGCTCTGAAATTTTGAGTGAAGATCTTAGCTATGTTGAATTTTTCAGAAACACTATTGCTGGTATTGATAGGTGCGGTAATATTCAAGAATTTTGGCTTAAACCTAAATTTAAATGATATTAAACTAATTAGACTTTCCAAGAATATGGATTTTCCTGATACGAATAATTGGTCTTCAATTACATCTTGGTTGACTGATCTGTCTTGGATAGAGGGAGGCAACTATACTTTTATTTTCAAAGATTATGATTTCTTTTTTTGACTAATGATGATGAGAAATAGTAAACTTTCAAATGGTGAAGAACTTCTTCCCGATGGAATCAAGTATAAAGAGTATGATGTTTATCCATATCAAAAAGGAGTGCCAAGAGGAACGGAAAGAATTGTTATAGGTGAAGATGGATCCATATGGTATACTCAAGATCACTATTAAACTTTTATAAGAATAAAATAAGGGGAATATAATGTCAAAGAAATTTAATAATAGAACATTTAGAAAGATAGAAGAAATTTATAGCGTTTATTTGCCTGACGAATTTAAAAAAGTTTATGGAAATATGGAGGAACTTCCTGAAAACTGGTATGATTGGAGTGATTTTTCACCTCAGAATGTTAAGGTGTTGAATAGTTATATACAAGTAATAAAAAGAAAATATAGCAGAAGACATAGAATATGTTGATTGGAGCGATAATTGGGGAGAAGCTCCAAGCAATTTAGAACTTACAAAAGGAGAAATACTAAGTCGTTTAATGAATTCCCCAACATTATTGCCCATTTTTGGTCATCGGTATATTGCATCATGTAATACTCCAATTTCGCCTGTATTTTCAATTGTTGGTTCAGATATCATTTATTATTCAAAAAGCCTAACTGATTATTTCCATGGAATCACAGTAAGCAGAGAGACAAATCTATCTAATTTACCCCAAATTCCTTTTTGGTCCGATATTGCACAGTAAATGAAGATGTTTTTCCCGTGATTCCAGATGAAGAAATTTTTTCCGCTTCGTAGAGTTACTCGACTTGCTAGGGGATGATCAAGAGCCTGATTTATCTAATTTTCTAGGTAGCGAATGCGGAAAATAGTATCTAATGTTCTTGTCTATAAAGTGAAATGGAGGATAAAATGTTAGAAAACTTTGTAAAAGTGGCAGATATGCCCCAAGAAGTGATTGAAAAGTATAAGGAACAAGTCCCAGCTGAGTTAGTTCAAATTTGGCAGGAAGATGGTCTGGGAACCTTTTTTGATGGTTATCTAAAAGTCATTAATCCAGATGACTATCTTGAGCTTCTCCAAGATAGTTATTTCAGAGGAGACATCGCTTTTCCCATGTTTGTAACAGCATTTGGAGATATTGTAACTTGGGAAAAGAATACCTATGTGGGAATTGTCCAATATAATATTCAGGATTTAGATATTATGATTAAGCGGATGGATCGTTTCATAGAGTATGTTGATGATGAAGATTTCAAAGACGATTATTTCGATATTCCACTCTACAAAAAAGCTGTTGCCAAACATGGTCAATTAGCCTACGATGAATGTTTTGGTTTCGTTCCTTTACTGGCCTTGGGAGGCGTAAAAGATGTGGATCACATGGATAAGGTAAAAGTCTTGGAGCATATTTACCTTATGTACCAGCTGACTGGCGGTGTGATGGACGACTAGGAGTTGCTATTTCTTTTTTGAGAACAGTGTGAGAGGAGGAACTTTCCATCCAAATGCAAAATAAAAGAACCTCAGAGGAAGGCCTCTGAGGTTCTTTGCATTCTAGTTCCCATATTTCTGGTAAAAATCGACCTTGACCTGGATAAAGGTTTCGGCTTCGCGTAGTAGCTGCAGGAGAGTGGCGCGGGTCTCAAACTCCTCGCGTGTTTTAGGGAGACTCCGATTGCGGAAGACTTGCAGATAGCGTTCGATGTCATCAAGTAGGTCATAAGCAGGATTGGTCTGGCTTAGCTGGGCAGCAATCTTAGCAAAGAGCTGGGCCAAAATCAAGCTCTCACTAGCGGCTAGGTGACAGGTATTGATCTGCTGGGCCATATTTCGCAGGATGCGACTTTGTCGCTGTCTCATCTCAAAGTAGTGGATGTGGTAGTCCGTTTGGTGAAAGAGATGGTCCGAGTGATCCAGATAGACCAGCTTGAGGGCTTCTTCAAGAAGCTCATCTAATTCGTCAACGAGTTGGGCTTGATTTCGCCCGTCGCCTCTTGATAGATAGTATTTAAAGCGAAGCAGGATGTCTTTTAACTTTCTTCGACCTGAAGGTGGTAGCTTTGGATGGCTTTCTCACGAGAGGGCATGTAAAGGTTGACCAACAGAGCAAAGCTTGTCCCGATGAGAAAGAGGAGCACTTCATTGAGCAAGAGAGCTGGAGAAGTAGACTTCTGTACCAAGAGATGACTGACCAAGACACTGCTAGGAGTGATGCCAATTTCCCAGCCCATTTTATAAGCTAGAGGCACATAGAGGGCCAGATAGAGGCCTAGGCTCCAGATGTGAAAGCCTGTCAGCTGAAAGGCTAGAACACCGATAGCGAGCGCTAGAAGCATGGAAAAGAGGCGGTTACGTGCTAATTTCAGTGTGCTTCGACGCGTGTCAGAAAGGCTTAAGAGGGCGATAATGCCAGCTGAAACAGCTGATGATAAATCTAAAAAATAAGCGAGAAAACAAGCGAGACAGGTCGCTAAGATCAGTTTTGTCGTACGTTGGGTGATAGACATGAGAATTTCCTAAACTAATAGAATCGAGTGTTTAACGAGGAATCAGGTACTAGGGCCGAGGTTTTCGGTTTGTAGCATACTCGGCAACCGCTGTAAAGAGAACGTCTGTAGAAGAGTTTAGAGCTGTTTCACAAGAGTCTTGCACGACACCAATCACAAAACCGACTCCGACAACTTGCATAGCCAAGTCGTTGGAAATACCAAAGAGGCTACAAGCGACAGGAATAAGGAGAAGCGAACCCCCAGCGATCCCAGAGGCACCGCAGGCAGAAATGGCGGCTACTACGCTGAGGACAAAAGCTGTTCCAAAGTCTACAGAGATCCCTAGTGTATTAACAGCAGCCAGGGTCAGGATGTTAATGGTAACGGCAGCGCCAGCCATATTGATAGTCGACCCAAGTGGGATGGAAACAGAGTAGGTGTCAGGATTCAGTCCCAGGTCTTGGCAGAGTTTCATATTGACAGGGATATTTGCAGCAGAGCTACGAGTGAAGAAGGCTGTAATACCACTGACACGTAGACATTTCAAAACAAGGGGATAGGGATTTTTCCTCATAAAGAGAAAGACGATGAGCGGGTTGATGATGAGAGCGACAAAGGCCATGGTGGCGATCAAGAGTCCTAGGAGGACACCGTAGTTAGCCAGACTGGCAATGCCTTTGTCAGAGATCGTCTTGAACACCAAGCCTAAAATCCCAAAGGGAGCTAGATTGATAATCCATTCCACGATTTTAGAGGTGACATCCGCCATGGTTTTCAGTAATTCTTTACTGTGTTTACTTGCCTCTCTCATAGCCAAGCCAAAGATGACTGCCCAAGAGAGAATCCCGATATAGTTGGCTTCAACAATAGCATTTAGAGGATTGTCCACCAGTTTGAGCAAGAGGTTACTGAGGACTTGACCGATACCGTCAGGAGCAGCAACTTCTGTATTTGCACTGGTCAGGGTGATTTGCACAGGCAGTAAGAAACTAGCTAGAACGGCTACCAAAGCAGCAGCAAAGGTTCCAATTAAGTATAGAAAGATGACCGTTTTCATATTGGTGTTTTGTCCCTTTTGGTGCTGGGAAAGGGCATTGGCAACAAGGGCAAAAACTAGAATAGGAGCGATGGCTTTCAGTCCGCCTACAAAGAGGTCTCCAAGCAGACCAATTCCTGTAAGGTTTGGAAAGAGCATCCCTAATGTTGCTCCCAAGATCATTCCAATGAGGATTCGTTTGATGAGGCTTGCCTTAGTCCAGGCTCTAATGATTCGTTTCATAGCAGTCTCCTTCAAAATGTATTGTTTATAATTATAGTATAAATATGCTATAGAGGCAAGCGATATTTTGAAAAATAGAGCGATAATTGAATAATTATGAAAGAAATGAGACAGGTGATTTTATGGTATAATAGGAAAAAGGAGTTTTGTATGCAAGAATTTTTTCAAGGTTATTTTGATAGACTTAATTTAACAACCATTTTAGAGAATCTCTTGACCAAGGTGATTTCTCTTTTGATTTTGTTTCTGCTATTTTATATAGCTAAAAAGATGCTTCACGCGACTGTGCGAAAGATTGTCAAGCCCTCGCTTAAATTTTCAAATCGAGATGCAGGAAGGCAAAAGACCATCTCCCGTTTGCTGGAGAATGTCTTTAACTACATTCTTTATTTCTTTTTGATCTACTGTATCCTGTCCATTTTAGGCTTGCCGGTTTCTAGCCTCCTTGCTGGGGCAGGGATTGCTGGGGTGGCTATCGGTATGGGGGCACAAGGCTTTCTATCTGATGTCATCAATGGCTTTTTCATCCTCTTTGAACGCCAACTAGATGTGGGCGATGAAGTGGTCCTCACAAATGGTCCTATTACCGTATCAGGGAAGGTTGTCAGTGTTGGTATCCGTACGACCCAACTGCGAAGTGATGACCAAGCCCTCCACTTTGTTCCCAACCGAAATATTACTGTTGTCAGCAACTTTTCCCGCACAGAGTAGGTCTGCTATTTTGGCAGATTTGTGGTACAATAGAAAGAGTTTGGTAAAGGAGAAAATATGTTTGTAGAAAAGCAGTTGGGCAATGGATGCACTTGGATTAACCTAGATTTGGGAAAATTGAAAAAACTAGAAGATCTCTCTGAAATCTATGGGTTGGACAAGGAAACCATCGAATACGCACTGGATAGAAACGAGCGTGCCCACATGGACTATCACCGCGAAAGTGGAACCGTCACCTTTATCTACAATGTATTGGATTTGAAGAAGGAAAAGGAATACTATGAAGCCTTTCCCATGACCTTTATCGTGGAACATCATCGCTTGATTACGATTAGCAATAAGAAAAATGCCTATGTGATTGAACAGATGACTCGTTATTTAGAGAGTCATGATATGCTTTCTATCTACAAATTTCTCTTTGCTAGTCTGGAAATCATCAGCAATGCCTACTATCCTGTCATCGAACAGATGGATAAGAGTAAGGATGAGGTCAATGGCCTCTTGCGCCAGCGGACAACCAAGAAAAACCTCTTTGCCCTTTCCGACTTGGAGACTGGTATGGTCTATCTGACAGCGGCTGCCAAGCAGAATCGCATGTTGCTAGAACATATCCAAGGACATGCCCTTTATCGCAGTTTTAACGAGGTTGAGAGAGAACAGTTTGATGATGCCATGATTGAGGCTCATCAGCTGGTTTCGATGACCGATTTGATTTCTCAAGTTCTGCAACAACTATCAGCCTCTTACAACAACATTTTGAATAATAACCTGAATGATAACTTGACAACCTTGACCATTATTTCAGTTTTACTAGCAGTCTTGGCAGTAGTGACGGGCTTTTTCGGAATGAATGTTCCCCTCCCCTTCACAGACGAGCCCTATGCTTGGGTCTACATCAGCTTGGCTAGTGTGATCTTATGGCTGGTTTTGTCATTGATTTTAAGAAAAATTGCGAAAAATAGTTAAGAAAAGGAGTCAGAATGGCGATTGAAAACTATATGCCAGATTTTGCTGTGGAAGCAGTCTATAATCTGACAGTTCCAAGTCTGCAGGCGCAGGGAATCAAGGCTGTTTTGGTCGATTTGGACAATACCCTCATTGCTTGGAACAATCCTGATGGGACGCCAGAGATGAAGCAATGGCTACATGACCTCCGGGATGCAGGTATTCGCATCATCGTCGTCTCAAATAATACCAAAAAACGGGTCCAACGTGCAGTTGAGAAATTTGGAATTGATTACGTTTATTGGGCCTTGAAACCTTTCACATTTGGAATAGACCGTGCCATGAAAGAATTCCACTATAAGAAAAATGAAGTGGTCATGGTCGGCGATCAGCTTATGACAGATATACGAGCAGCCCACCGTGCAGGTATTCGCTCAATCTTAGTCAAACCCTTGGTCCAACATGACTCTATTAAGACACAGATTAACCGAGCTCGTGAGCGTCGTGTCATGAAGCAAATTACTGAAAAGTACGGACCGATTACATATAAAAAAAGGAATTTAACTATGGAAGAAATTCTCTGTATTGGTTGTGGAGCAACCATTCAGACGACAGATAAGGCTGGTCTTGGATTTACTCCCCAATCGGCACTCGAAAAAGGTTTGGAGACTGGTGAAGTTTATTGCCAACGCTGTTTCCGTCTCCGCCATTACAATGAAATCACAGATGTCCAGTTGACGGACGATGATTTCCTCAAGCTCTTGCACGAGGTGGGAGACAGTGATGCCTTGGTGGTCAATGTCATTGATATCTTTGACTTTAATGGCTCTGTCATCCCAGGCTTGCCACGCTTTGTATCGGGCAATGATGTTCTCTTGGTCGGAAATAAAAAAAGATATTCTGCCCAAGTCTGTTAAACCGAGCAAGATTAGCCAGTGGCTTATGGAACGTGCCCACGAAGAAGGACTTCGTCCAGTAGATGTCGTCCTAACTTCGGCGCAAAATAAACATGCCATCAAGGAAGTCATTGATAAAAATCGAACATTACCGTAAGGGCCGTGATGTCTATGTAGTCGGTGTGACAAACGTTGGAAAATCAACCCTTATCAATGCCATCATCCAGGAAATCACGGGTGACCAGAATGTCATTACGACTTCGCGCTTCCCAGGGACAACCTTGGACAAGATTGAGATTCCGCTTGACGACGGATCTTATATCTATGATACACCGGGGATTATCCACCGTCACCAGATGGCCCACTACTTGACGGCCAAAAACCTCAAGTATGTCAGTCCTAAAAAGGAAATCAAGCCCAAAACCTATCAGCTCAATCCTGAACAAACCCTATTTTTAGGTGGTCTCGGACACTTTGACTTTATTGCAGGAGAAAAGCAAGGTTTTACAGCCTTCTTTGATAATGAACTCAAACTCCACCGTACCAAACTTGAAGGGGCTAGTGCTTTCTACGACAAGCACCTCGGAACCCTTCTCACACCACCAAATAGTAAAGAAAAAGAAGATTTTCCCAAACTAGTCCAACATGTCTTTAGCATCAAGGACAAGACTGACCTGGTCATCTCAGGACTAGGCTGGATCCGAGTAACAGGCACTGCCAAAGTCGCCGTCTGGGCACCAGAAGGCGTCGCCGTCGTCACACGAAAAGCAATTATTTAAACGTAGAAAGGAAAGGGTTGTCTTTATTAAGGCGAGCGTTGCGAGCCCGTAGAGAATATTTTTCGCCGTGGTGTCAGTTGGTACAAGTGATTGTACTAACTGCGAAAAATTTGAGACCTTGGGATCAAATTTTAGTCATGAAAGTCCGAAGGGCTTTGCTGACGTCCGTCACCACTTTAGAAAAGTATAAAAAGAAACTCTTTTAAAGAAATCATGTCATTAACATCGAAACAACGTGCCTTCCTCAACAGCCAGGCACACACCCTCAAACCCATCATCCAAATCGGAAAAAATGGTCTCAACGACCAAATCAAGACCAGCGTCCGTCAAGCTCTTGACGCGCGTGAATTGATCAAGGTTACTCTCTTACAAAACACAGATGAGAACATCCACGAAGTAGCTGAAATTTTGGAAGAAGAAATTGGTGTGGATACTGTCCAAAAAATCGGACGCATCTTGATATTGTTTAAACAATCCAGCAAGAAAGAGAATCGCAAGATTTCTAAAAAAGTCAAAGAAATCTAAGACCGAAACTCCAAGAAACTGTTTTTACAGAGAATTAAAGGAAGACGAGCCTATGGCAATCGAATTATTGACTCCCTTTACCAAGGTAGAGTTGGAGCCAGAAATCAAGGAGAAAAAACGCAAGCAAGTCGGGATTCTAGGGGGGAATTTTAACCCCGTTCACCATGCCCATCTTGTTGTGGCGGACCAAGTACGGCAACAGTTGGGACTGGATCAGGTCCTGCTCATGCCTGAATATCAGCCACCTCATGTAGACAAAAAGAAACTATCCCTGAACACCACCGTCTCAAGATGCTTGAATTGGCGATTGAGGGGATTAACGGTCTAGCCATTGAAACTATTGAGCTGGAGCGCAAGGGGATTTCCTACACCTACGACACCATGAAGATTTTGACAGAGCAACATCCAGATACGGATTATTACTTCATTATCGGAGCTGATATGGTGGATTATCTGCCCAAGTGGTATCGGATTGATGAACTGGTTGATATGGTTCAGTTTGTGGGGGTTCAGCGCCCACGCTACAAGGCAGGGACTTCTTATCCAGTCATCTGGGTGGATGTGCCTCTCATGGACATCTCCTCCAGCATGGTGCGTGACTTCATTGCCCAAGGTCGGAAGCCTAACTTTCTCCTACCTCAGCCAGTGCTAGACTACATCGAGAAGGAGGGGCTCTACTGATGGCATACCAAGACTATATCAACTGTTCCCGTGAGGTTTTGTTGGAAAAAATGGCGGAGCTTCTGCCTGAAAAACGCTTAACCCATTGCTTGGGTGTGGAGCGTGCAGCCATAGAACTAGCGGAGAGATTTGGAGTCGATGCCGAGAAAGCAGGTCTTGCAGGTCTTCTCCATGATTATGCCAAGAAGCTGTCAGATCAGGAATTTTTGGACTTGATTGACCGTTATCAGCTAGACCCTGATCTCAAAAACTGGGGCAATAATGTCTGGCATGGCATGGTCGGAATTTACAAGATTCAGGAAGATTTGGATTTGCAAGATGCTGAAATTCTGCGAGCCATTGAAATCCATACAGTCGGGGCTGGTCAGATGACAGATCTAGATAAGGTCATTTACGTCGCAGACTACATCGAGCACAATCGTGCCTTCCCTGGAGTGGAGCAGGCGCGTGAGATTGCAAGTTTGTCACTCAATAAGGCAGTAGCCTATGAAACAGCTCGCACTGTGGAACATTTGGCTCGCCAAGGATTGCCTATCTATCCCCAAACCCTTGAAACCTATAACGCCTATGTGCACTATTTGAAAGAGGACTAAATGAACGAAAAAGAATTACTAGAACTAGTCGTGAAAGCGGCTGATGAGAAACGTGCGGAGGATATCCTTGCACTTGATGTACAAGATTTGACCAGCGTGACAGACTACTTTGTTATCACTAGCTCGATGAATAGCCGTCAGTTGGACGCAATCGCTGATAACATTCGTGAAAAAGTAGCAGAAGCTGGTGTTAAAGGCAGCCATGTCGAAGGCGATGCAGCGGGAGGCTGGGTCTTGCTAGACCTCGGTGGGGTCGTGGTGCATATCTTCTCAGAAGAAATGCGTGCCCACTATAACCTTGAAAAACTATGGCATGAGGCTGTTTCTGTAGACATTTCAGAAGCCTTGGCATAGGAGATGAACTCAGTTGTAGTCAACTGGGTTTCTTTGCTTATTTTAGAAAGGATTTGAACCCGTCCTGTAATCATCGGAAAATAGACAGCCTTCCTTGGAGCTCGGCTCCATCGTCAGGCTCCTAATTTTCTATCGAATTACGGGCGGACTTGGTATCATGTTTTATGGCGACTTATGAAACCTTTGCGGCTGTTTACGATGCAGTAATGGATGATAGTTTATACGATAAATGGACGGATTTTTCGCTGCGTCATTTGCCTAGGAGCAAGGAGAGAAAGAAACTCTTGGAATTGGCTTGTGGCACAGGCATCCAGTCTGTGCGCTTTTCTCAGGCTGGTTTTGATGTAACTGGACTCGACTTGAGTGCAGATATGTTGAAAATTGCTGAGAAGAGAGCAGTATCGGCCAAGCAAAAGATTGATTTTATTGAAGGCAATATGCTGGATTTATCCAAGGCGGGTAAATATGATTTTGTCACTTGTTATTCGGACTCTATCTGCTACATGCAGGATGAGGTGGAAGTAGGAGACGTCTTTAAGGAAGTACACAATGCGCTTAATGAAGAAGGAGTTTTCATCTTTGATGTGCATTCGACCTATCAGACAGATGAAGTTTTTCCAGGCTATTCCTACCATGAAAATGCGGAAGATTTTGCTATGCTCTGGGACACCTATGAGGACGAAGCTCCTCACTCCATCGTACATGAGTTGACCTTCTTTATCAAGGAGGCTGATGGGTCCTTTAGTCGCCACGATGAAGTGCATGAGGAACGGACCTATGAGGTCCTGACCTATGATGTTTTGCTGGAACAGGCTGGATTTAAGTCCTTCAAACTCTATGCGGACTTTGAGGACAAGGAACCGACAGAAAACAGTAGACGTTGGTTTTTTGTCGCACAGAAGTAGGAGATTAGCATGAGCATCACAGGTATTATCGCGGAGTTCAATCCTTTTCATAATGGGCACAAATACCTGCTGGATCAGGCTGAGGGGCTGAAAATCGTTGCCATGTCTGGGAATTTCATGCAGAGAGGCGAGCCTGCTATCGTTGATAAGTGGGCGCGGGCCCAGATGGCACTGGAAAATGGCGCAGACTTGGTAGTGGAATTGCCCTTTTTAGTCAGTGTTCAGGCGGCAGATTTCTTTGGTCAAGGAGCTGTGGATATCTTGACTCGGTTGGGCATTGATACCCTGGCTTTTGGGACAGAAGAAGTTCTAGATTATCAAAAAATCGCTGATTTATACACAAATCAAGGTAGAGAGATGGAGAATTTTGTGGAAAATCTCCCTGACTCTCTCTCCTATCCCCAGAAAACCCAAGCCATGTGGAAGGAATTTGCAGGTCTTGATTTTTCTGGCAATACCCCCAATCATGTTCTTGCTCTGGCCTATGCCAAGGCGGTTTCAGGATGCAACATTAAGCTTGAGCCGATTCAGCGTCAGGGAGCGAATTACCATTCTGTGGACAAGGATGTGGACTTTGCCTCGGCAACAGCCCTCCGTCAGCACCAGAGGGACAAAGATTTCTTAGAACGCTTTATGCCTTCTGTTGCTCTCTTTGAGCAGGCAAGTAAGGTGAGCTGGGATGACTATTTTCCCTTGCTCCGCTATCAAATCTTGTCAAATCCAGACTTAACAACTATCTATCAGGTCAATCAAGAAATGGCAGTGCGTATCAAGGATGCCATCAAGACAGCCCAGTCTGTGGAAGAATTGGTCGAGGCTGTTGCGACCAAACGCTACACTAAGGCGCGTGTCAGACGCCTCTTGACCTATATTTTAGTGCAGGCCAGAGAAAGTGATTTGCCAAAAGCCATTCATGTCCTTGGTTTTACCGAAAAAGGTAGACAGCATCTCAAGTCTCTGAAAGAGCAGGTCCATCTACTTAGCCGAATTGGTAAAGAACCTTGGGATGCCATGACCCAAAAAGCAGATCAGATTTACCAACTAGGGAATCCAAGTATAGCAGAGCAGAATTTCGGCAGGGTACCCATTAGAATAGAAACAAACTAAGTCTACTGAAAGGTAGGCTTTTTTATTGTATTTTTTAATGAAAATGCCATTTTAAAGAGCCAGAAAGTTTGTTTGGTGATTTCAGAGCTTTCTTCCAAAATTCATACAAAACTCTTCAATTTGGGTTTGTTTAAATTCCTTTTTTATGATAGAATATTAAAGAATGTATGTCATTCGATAAACAAATTTAATGAGGTAAAAACATGGAAATCATGACAATTGCGATTGTTGTTTTTGCCGTCATCATTGGTTTAGTCATTGGATATGTCAGCATCTCAGCTAAGATGAAATCATCTCAAGAGGCTGCAGAGTTGATGCTTCTAAATGCTGAACAAGAAGCAACTAATTTACGAGGACAAGCTGAGCGTGAAGCGGATTTATTGCTAAATGAAGCCAAGAGCGAAAGCAAGTCTCTTAAAAAAAGAAGCACTATTGGAGGCCAAAGAGGAAGCCAGAAAAATACCGTGAAGAAGTGGACGCTGAATTTAAAGTCAGAACGTCAGGAGCTCAAACAAATTGAAAGTCGTTTGACGGAGAGAGCTGCGAGCCTTGACCGCAAAGACGACAATTTGACGAACAAAGAAAAAACACTTGAACAAAAAGAACAAAGTATTTCTGATAGAGCAAAAAACCTTGATGCACGTGAAGAGCAATTAGAGGAAGTCGAAAGACAAAAAGAAGCTGAACTTGAACGTATCAGCTCCCTATCCCAAGCTGAGGCTCGAGATATTATCTTGGCTCAGACAGAGGAAAACTTGACTAAGGAAATTGCTAGCCGCATTCGTGAGGCTGAGCAAGAGGTGAAGGAACGTTCAGACAAGATTGCTAAAGATATCTTGGTGCAGGCTATGCAGCGTATCGCTGGTGACTACGTAGCAGAGTCAACAAACTCTACAGTTCATCTACCAGATGATACCATGAAGGGACGCATTATCGGTCGTGAAGGACGCAATATTCGTACCTTTGAAAGTTTGACAGGGGTCGATGTCATCATCGACGACACGCCAGAAGTGGTAACCTTGTCAGGATTTGATCCGATTCGTCGTGAAATTGCTCGTATGACCATGGAAATGTTGCTCAAAGATGGCCGTATCCACCCAGCTCGTATCGAGGAGTTGGTGGAGAAAAACCGTCAGGAGATTGACAATAAAATCCGTGAATACGGTGAGGCTGCTGCCTATGAGATTGGTGCGCCAAACCTCCATCCAGACTTGATGAAGATCATGGGACGTTTGCAGTTCCGTACTTCTTATGGACAAAATGTCTTGCGTCATTCGATTGAGGTTGCTAAGTTATCTGGTATCATCGCCAGTGAACTTGGTGAAAATGCAGCTCTTGCCCGTCGTGCTGGTTTCCTTCATGACATCGGGAAAGCTATTGACCGCGAGGTTGAAGGTAGCCACGTTGAGATTGGTACGGAGTTGGCTCGTAAGTACAAGGAACACCCAGTTGTGGTGAATACGATTGCTAGCCACCACGGTGATGTCGAACCCGAAAGCGTCATTGCAGTGATCGTTGCTGCAGCAGATGCCTTGAGTGCAGCGCGTCCAGGTGCTCGTAGTGAATCTCTTGAAAGCTATATCAAGCGTCTCCATGATTTGGAAGAAATCGCCAATGGCTTTGAAGGTGTGCAAAATAGCTTTGCCCTTCAAGCAGGACGTGAGATCCGTATCATGGTTAATCCAGGACAAATCAAAGACGACAAAGTCACAATCTTGGCTCACAAAGTTCGTGAGAAAATTGAAAACAATCTCGATTACCCAGGAAATATCAAGGTAACCGTGATCCGCGAACTTCGTGCAGTAGATTATGCTAAATAAATAAGAAAGAGCAGTTGAAATATCACTGCTTTTTTGTTACACTAGATAGAAAGACTGTAGAAGGATAACTGACGCGATCATCAGTATCCGAGAGAGATTTCACTTTATTTCACAGACTAACTAAAGGAGACACAATGGCAGACCGAGGCTTGCTAATCGTTTTTTCTGGTCCTTCAGGAGTTGGGAAAGGAACGGTTAGAAGAGAGATTTTTGAGAGTTCTGAGAATCAATTTCAATACTCTGTATCGATGACGACGCGTGCGCAACGTCCTGGTGAAGTGGATGGAGTGGACTATTTCTTCCGTACTCGTGAAGAGTTTGAAGAGCTAATCCGTCAAGGTCAGATGTTGGAATATGCAGAATATGTCGGTAACTACTACGGAACTCCTCTTACCTATGTCAACGAAACTCTGGACAAGGGAATCGATGTCTTTCTTGAGATTGAAGTCCAAGGAGCTCTTCAGGTTAAGAAAAAGGTTCCAGATGCTGTCTTTATCTTTCTAACGCCACCAGATTTGGATGAATTGCAAGATCGTTTGGTAGGTCGTGGAACAGATAGCGCTGAAGTGATTGCCCAACGAATCGAAAAAGCCAAGGAAGAAATTGCTCTCATGCGTGAGTATGATTATGCCATTGTCAACGATCAGGTGCCCCTCGCTGCTGAACGTGTCAAGCGTGTGATCGAAGCAGAACACTTCCGTGTGGACCGTGTTATTGGTCACTATCAGGAGATGTTGCCAAAATCTCCAACTACTCGATAAATTATAGGAAACAGGTACAAGCAAATGATGTTAAAACCCTCTATCGATACCTTGCTTGACAAGGTACCATCAAAATATTCACTCGTAATCTTGGAAGCAAAACGTGCCCACGAACTAGAAGCAGGTGCGCCAGCTACTCAAGAGTTTAAGTCCGAAAAATCAACTCTTCGCGCTTTGGAAGAAATCGAGTCAGGAAACGTTACGATTCACCCAGATCCAGAAGGAAAAACGTGAAGCGGTTCGTCTCCGTATCGAAGAAGAAAAACGTCGCAAAGAAGAAGAAGAAAAGAAAATCAAAGAGCAAATCGCTAAAGAAAAAGAAGATGGTGAAAAAATTTAAGGTTGGGGGGACTCAATCTTATTTTTTCTATTGCAAGAATTTGCTGACAAGAAGGAGGTGAGAAAATGGCTATCGCAAAGATTATCGTGGATGTTCCCTTGATGCAGACGGACCAGCCCTATAGCTACAAGGTCCCTGAGGAATTTGTAGACATGCTGGAAGTCGGCATGCGGGTCCACGTACCCTTTCGGCAAGGGCAATCGCTTTGATCCAAGGGATTGTGTCTGGGTTTGGAGTCCCAGTCGGATGAAGAAGTGGCAGATCAGGACTTGAAAGAGATTGCAGAAGTCCTAGACTTTTCTCCCGTCTTGACTCAGGAGCAACTCTGGCTGGCTGAGGAGCTTCGAAAATCTGTCTTTTCTTACAAAATCTCCATTCTAAAAGCCATGTTGCCGGGATTTTTAAACTCCAGTTATGATAAGATTCTCTATCCTTTAGAAGGCCTAAGTCAGGCAGACAAAGAGCGCTTGTTTGATTCTGAAGATTCACTTGCCTTTTCTTCTCTAGATTTAGCCAAACAGGCAGAAATGATGCGCTTGACCAGAAAAGGGTTGCTCCGCTTAGAATACCAGGCAGTCGATCAGAAGAAGGTCAAGACCCAGTCTTGGTATGAGGTCCATGTCGAGCGATTAGAAGGAATTGAGATTTCTGCGCGTGCTAAGAAAAAGGCAGAGCTAAGAGACTATTTGCTTGCTCATGCGGAAAGTGCTCCTCTTGCTAGTTTGTTAGAGTCCTATTCGAGAGACCAAGTCAACTTTTTTGTGGAACAAGGAGCTCTAACCCTAGTTCAAAAGGAAGTGCAACGTTCATCTGCTTATTTCGAAGGCATTGAAGCAAGCACACCTTTGGAGCTGAACCCAGAGCAAAGACAAGCTCGCGATGCCGTGGTTAGTGCTATTGGCAGTCAGCAACCTCCTTTCCTCCTTCAAGGGATTACAGGAAGTGGGAAGACCGAGGTTTACTTGCAGATTATACAAGGAGCCTTGGACAAGGGCAAGACAGCCATTTTGCTGGTACCTGAGATCTCTCTGACTCCTCAGATGACAGAGCGTTTCATTGCTCGTTTCGGCGAGAAAGTAGCCATCCTTCACTCTGGTTTATCTAATGGTGAAAAGTACGATGAATGGCGCAAGGTCGAGCGTGGAGATGCTCAAGTTGTGGTTGGAGCCAGATCAGCCATCTTTGCTCCTTTGAAAAATCTAGGTGTCATGATTATCGATGAAGAGCATGAAGCTAGTTACAAGCAAGACAGCAATCCGCGTTATCATGCTAGAGAGGTCGCTATTCTACGGGCCCAGTACAATCAAGCGGCCTTAGTCCTTGGCTCGGCGACACCGAGCTTAGAAAGCCGTGCGCGTGCTGGAAAAGGAGTCTATCAACACTTACGTCTGACCCAACGGGCTAATCCTTTGGCTACGATACCCGAGGTTCAAGTGATTGACTTTCGGGACTATATCGGACAAAATGAGACATCAAACTTTACCCCTCCTTTGCTAGAAGCTATCCAAGACCGCCTGGATAAAAAAGAACAGGTAGTCCTCATGCTCAACCGTCGGGGTTATTCTAGCTTTGTTATGTGTCGGGAGTGTGGGACGGTGGATACTTGTCCCAACTGTGACATTTCTCTCACCCTGCACATGGATACCAAGACCATGAATTGCCATTACTGTGGCTTTTCTAAGGGAATTCCTCATGTCTGTCCCAACTGTCAGAGTCGCAGTATTCGTTACTATGGGACGGGGACTCAGAAGGCTTATGACGAGCTAGCAGAGCTTTTTCCTCAGGCCCGCATTCTGCGGATGGATGTGGATACGACTCGTAAGAAAGGTAGTCATCAAGCTCTTCTTGACCAGTTTGGGCGAGGGGAAGCGGATATCTTGCTGGGAACTCAGATGATTGCTAAGGGCTTGGATTTTCCAAATGTTACCTTGGTCGGAGTTCTTAATGCAGATACGGCCTTGAATTTACCTGATTTCCGTTCTTCTGAGAGAACCTTCCAACTCTTAACTCAGGTGGCTGGTCGGGCAGGTCGTGCGGAAAAGGCTGGGCAGGTCTTGATCCAGTCTTACAATCCGGAACACTATGCCATTCGTTTTGCAAAAGATCAGGACTATGAAGGTTTTTATGCCTATGAAATGAGTATCAGGCGCCAACTCGGCTATCCACCTTATTATTTCACGATTGGGATTACCCTCTCTCACAAGAAAGAAGAAGAGGTTGTCAAACGTGCCTATGAAGTCATGGGGATCTTGCGATCTGGTTTATCGGAAACTAGTAAAATCCTTGGACCGACGCCAAAACCCATTGCCCGTACCCACAACCTTTATCATTACCAGATTTTGATTAAATACCGTTTAGAAGATGAGCTGGGTCCAACCCTCAACCGGGTCTTGGCCTTGACTCAAGAACGTGAAAATAGCGAGCTTCGTCTCAGTATTGACCACGAACCGCAGCAATTTTTATAAGAAGGAGAAGAAATGACAAAACTAATCTTTATGGGAACCCCTGAATTTTCAGCAACAGTTTTGAAGGGGTTGTTATCAGATGACCGTTACGAGATCCTAGCTGTTGTGACTCAGCCAGACCGCGCTGTCGGCCGTAAAAAAGTGATCCAAGAAACCCCTGTCAAGCAGGCTGCCAAAGAAGCGGGTCTTCCTATCTACCAACCTGAAAAATTATCTGGAAGCCCAGAGCTGGAAGCTCTTATGAATCTAGGAGCGGATGGGATTGTGACCGCTGCTTTTGGACAATTTCTCCCAAGTAAACTTCTTGATAGCATGGACTTTGCGGTCAACGTTCATGCCTCCCTCCTTCCAAAACACCGTGGTGGTGCCCCCATTCATTATGCCTTGATTCAAGGGGATGAGGAAGCTGGAGTAACCATTATGGAAATGGTCAAGGAAATGGACGCAGGAGATATGATTTCTCGTAGCAGTATTCCCATCACAGATGAGGACAATGTCGGGACCTTGTTTGAAAAATTGGCGATTGTAGGTCGAGATTTGCTTTTGGATACGCTCCCTGGCTACCTAGCAGGAGAAATCCAACCTGAACCGCAGGATCCAAGTCAGGTCACTTTCTCGCCAAATATCAAGCCAGAGGAAGAAAAACTGGATTGGACTAAAACCAATCGTCAACTCTTTAACCAAATCCGTGGGATGAATCCTTGGCCTGTTGCCCATACTTTTCTCAAGGGTGACCGCTTTAAGATTTATGAAGCCCTACCAGTAGAAGGTCAGGGAAATCCAGGTGAGATCCTCTCTATTGGCAAGAAGGAATTGATCGTTGCAACGGCAGACGGAGCTCTATCTCTCAAGCAAGTGCAGCCAGCAGGTAAGCCTAAGATGGACATTGCATCCTTCCTCAACGGAGTTGGACGAACATTGACTGTAGGAGAACGATTTGGTGACTAAAGTAGAAACGGCTAGAAATCTAGCTCTAGCAGTGCTAGAGGATGTTTTTGTCAACCAAGCATATTCCAATATTGCTTTAAATAAACACCTCAAAGGCAGTCAACTCTCAGCAGCAGACAAGGGTTTGGTGACAGAGATTGTCTACGGAACGGTAGCCCGCAAACTCACCTTAGAATGGTATTTGTCCCACTTTATCGAAGACCGGGATAAGCTAGATAACTGGCTCTATATCCTTCTTCTCATGAGCGCCTATCAAGTTCGTTATCTGGATAAGGTGCCTGACCATGCTAGTGGTCAATGAAGCGGTAGAACTAGCCAAAGCCCGTAAAAAAAGGGCAGTGAAAAAAATTAGTCAACGCAGTCCTTCGTCGTATTTTGCGAGAAGGCTGGCCAGATGTTGACAGCATCAAACGCAAAAACAAGCGTGATTCCATTGCTTATTCTCTCCCAGTTTGGCTCGTGTCTAAACTCAAGGAAGAATACGGCGAAGAGCGAGCCCGAGTTATCTTTTGAAAGTCTTTTGGTGCGCAACAAAGCTAGCATTCGAGTGACTGACTTGAGCCGAAAAGAGGAAATCAAGGCCGTGTTAGAGGCGAGTGATTCACCTTGGCCACTTCTGGTCTGGTCAAGGAGCAGGGACACTTTTGCGGGACATGATTTGTTTTGTAGAGGGTGCTATTACCATCCAAGACGAGTCCAGTCAACTGGTTGCTCCGACTCTTGATCTACAAGGGGATGAAGAGGTCCTAGATGCCTGTGCCGCTCCGGGTGGGAAAACAGCCCATATGGCTTCTTACCTCACATCTGGAAAGGTTACGGCTTTGGATCTTTATGATCACAAGTTGGACTTGATCCAAGAAAACGCCCAACGTTTGGGTGTGGCGGATCGGGTTCAGACACAAAAATTGGATGCCAGAAAGGTACATGAGTTTTTTGAAAAGGACTCCTTTGACAAGATTTTAGTAGATGCTCCTTGTTCTGGAATTGGACTTTTGCGCCGCAAGCCGGATATCAAATACAACAAAGAAACAGCGGATTTCGCATCATTACAGCAAATTCAGCTGGAAATATTAGGTAATGTTTGTCAAACCTTACGAAAAGGTGGTATAATAACGTATAGTACCTGTACTATTGTCTCAGAGGAGAACTTTCAAGTTGTTGAAGCTTTTTTAGAAAGTCATCCAGAGTTTGAACAGGTAAAACTAGAACACGAATGTAAGGATATCTTGAAAGATGGCTGCATCTTGATCACCCCTGAACTATACGGAAGTGATGGATTCTTCATTAGCCAATTTCGCAAGATATCAGATTAGGAAGGAACTGACACAATGGAAATAGCATTATTAACAGATGTTGGTCAGAAACGAACAAATAACCAAGACTATGTCAATCACTTTGTCAACCGAGCAGGACGCACCATGATCATCTTGGCTGATGGGATGGGAGGACACCGTGCAGGAAATATCGCTAGTGAGATGGCGGTAACAGACCTAGGCGTGGCTTGGGTTGATACCCAAATTGACACGGTCAATGAAGTTCGTGAATGGTTTGCCCACTACCTAGAAACTGAAAATCAAAAAATTCATCAACTTGGTCGCGATGAGGCTTATAAAGGAATGGGGACAACCCTTGAAGCAGTAGCCATTATTGGAAATCAGGCCATCTATGCTCACATCGGAGATTCTCGTATTGGTTTGATTCGTGGTGAAGAGTATCATCAGTTGACGAGTGATCATTCCTTGGTTAATGCTTTGTTGAAAGCTGGCCAATTGACCCCAGAAGAAGCTGAAACACACCCACAGAAAAATATCATTACTCAATCTATCGGACAAAAAGATGAAATTCAACCAGATTTTGGTATGGTTAGCCTAGAGCCGGGAGACTATCTCTTGCTCAATAGTGATGGTTTGACTAATATGATTTCAGGTAGTGAGATTTACGATATTGTAACCAGTGATATTTCCTTGGAAGACAAAGTGGCAACCTTAATTCGTTTTGCCAACAATGCAGGTGGTTTAGATAATATTACAGTTGCCCTTGTTTACATGAACGAGGAGGCTATAGAATGATCCAAATCGGCAAAATTTTTGCCGGACGGTATCGGATTCTAAAACAGATTGGTCGAGGAGGCATGGCAGATGTCTATTTGGCCAAGGATTTGATCTTGGATGGGGAAGAGGTAGCTGTCAAGGTCCTGAGGACCAACTACCAAACTGACCCAATAGCTGTAGCGCGCTTTCAGAGAGAAGCGAGAGCTATGGCAGATCTAGACCATCCTCATATCGTTCGGATAACAGATATCGGTGAAGAAGACGGTCAACAATACCTAGCGATGGAGTATGTGGCTGGCCTTGACCTTAAACGATATATCAAAGAAAATTACCCTCTTTCAAATGAGGAAGCAGTTCGTATTATGGGACAGATTCTCTTGGCTATGCGTTTAGCACATGCTCGCGGGATCGTTCACAGAGATTTGAAACCTCAAAATATCCTTTTGACCCCAGATGGTACTGCCAAGGTCACGGACTTTGGGATTGCAGTAGCCTTTGCAGAGACCAGTCTGACTCAGACCAATTCTATGCTAGGATCTGTTCATTACCTGTCACCTGAGCAAGCGCGTAGCTCAAAAGCGACTTTCCAGAGTGATATCTATGCCATGGGGATTATTTTCTATGAAATGCTGACTGGTCATATCCCTTACGATGGGGATAGTGCGGTTACGATTGCTCTCCAGCATTTTCAAAAACCACTACCATCAGTCATTGCTGAAAATCCATCTGTACCTCAGGCTTTAGAAAATGTCGTTATCAAGGCAACCGCTAAGAAGCTATCGGATCGCTATCAGTCGGTTTCAGAAATGTATGTGGACTTGTCAACTAGCTTGTCCTATAATCGTCGAAATGAACCTAAACTGGTCTTTGATGATGCCAATAAGGCGGATACCAAAACCTTGCCAAGGTTTCGCAAAGCACTCTAACTTCTATCCCTAAAACTCAGGTGCAAGAAGAACGCCCATCAGTAAGAAAACCAACTCAAGAAATTTCAAATCAGGCGTCTGTACAAAAGCCAGCTAAAAAACGGAAGTTTAAGGCTCGCTATATGATTATACTAGCTAGTCTATTGTTAGTTGCAGCTTCTCTCATTTGGATTTTTTCTAAAACTCCGGCAACGATTGCCATTCCTGACGTGGCTGGACAAACCGTTGCAGAGGCCAAAGAAACCCTTAAAAAGTCCAATTTTGAAGTAGGCGAGGAAAAATCAGAGGCCAGTGAGACGGTGGCTGAAGGCCGAGTCATTCGAACAGATCCAGAAGCTGGAAGTGGCCGAAAAGAGGGAAGCAAGGTAAATCTAATCGTTTCATCAGGCAAGCAATCCTTCCAGCTGAGTAACTATGTGGGACGTAAGTCCTCGGATGTTATTGCAGAACTCAAAGAGAAAAAGGTTCCGGAAAATCTCATTAAGATTGAGGAAGAGGAATCTAGCGAGGGCGAAGAGGGAACTGTTTTAAGGCAAACACCAGCTGCAGGAAGTACTTATGATTTGACCAAGGCAACCAGTATTGTTTTGACGGTTGCTAAGAAAGTGACCAGCGTTTCGATGCCAAGTTATATTGGATCAAGTCTCGAATTTACTAAGAACAATTTGATTCAAATTGTTGGTGTAAAAGAAGCTAATATCGAAGTTGTGGAAGTATCGACTGCTCCTGAAGGAACTACTGCAGGAACAGTTGTTAGTCAGGATCCTAAACCTGGTGAAAAGGTGGATCTTAATAAAACACGTATTAAGATTTCGATTTATAAACCGAAACCAGCTCCTTCATCATCCTCATCATCAAGTTCATCCCAACGTGAGAATCAAGGAACAGATACAACACCAACACAGGGAAACCATCAAGGTAATAACCCGTCCACTAATCCATCAAGTGGAGAGAGAACACAAGTTCCAACACAAGACTAGATGAATCTTTGTCATGATTTCATGACAAAGATTTTTTTATCACAAGATTTTGTGATAAAATATAGGGAGTAGAAAAAAGGAGGAGAAAATGGACGAATCGAGAGAGTTAAATGCCATCATTGATGTGATTATGTTAGCTGGAACCATTCTTTTGAAAAGTGGCTCAGAGATTCATCGGGTTGAGGATACCATGATCCGTATTGCCCATTCACAAGGAATTATGGATTGCAATGTTCTTGCCATGCCCGCTGCTATTTTCTTTTCTATCGAAAACACCAATATTTCTCGGATGAAACGGGTGACCTCATCCTCTTATAATATTGAAAAAGTTTGCGATGTCAACCAAGTATCTCGAGAACTTGTGGGTGGCCAGATTGATCTTTCTACAGCCTTTACAAAGCTCAAAGAAATTGGCAATCAACCACTTCCTTATAGCAAGTTTCAAGTGACTGTAGCAGCAACTCTCAGTGCCCCTTTCTTCTCGATTATGTTTGGGGGAAATGTCTATGATGCCTTTGGTGCAGCCATTGCGACCTTGTTTGGATTTGCCTTCTCTCTCTACGTTGAGAAGTTTATCCGAATTCCTTTTGTAACAGCCTTTGCGGGTGCCTTTGTTTTTGGCTTGATTGCCCAGTTCTGGGCCCGCTACACTGGATTTCCTTCGACAGCAGACCTGATCATCGCAGGAGCGGTCATGCCCTTTGTTCCAGGGATTGCTCTGACAAATGCGGTTCGAGATATCATGACCAACCATATCAACTCTGGTATGAGCAAAATGTTTGAATCTCTGCTCATTACCCTCGCTTTAGGGGCTGGCACCTCAGTCGCCCTGGTTTTGATGACATAAGATGACTCTAACAAGTATTTTTCTCCAAGCGGTGGCGAGTTTACTCGCCATTATCACCTTTTTAATCGTACTGAATGTCCAACGTTCCATGCTCCTACCTGGTGGAGTTTTGGGGATGGGCGTTTGGCTCCTCTATCTTGTTCTAAAAGAACCAACCAATGTCATCGTTGCAACCTTTATCGCAGCGGTGATTGGTTCTTGTATCAGCCAGATTTTAAGTATTCTCTATAAGACACCAGCAGTGGTTTTTGTCTTGGCTATTCTTGCCCCCTTGGTACCAGGTTATTTATCCTATCGAACGACAGCTTTCTTTGTGACAGGCGATTACAGCCATGCTATTGCCAGCGCGACCTTGGTGGTTATGTTAGCTCTAGTCATTTCTATCGGAATGGCTAGTGGAACGGTGATTTTAAAGATTTATTACTACATTCGAAAACAGAGAGGAATCTCCTCCTAAGGCTGTCAAAGAAAAGGCTTGATTTGGTGAATCAAGTCTTTTTTCTCTCTTTTGCCCCTATTTGTGATAAAATAGAATGAAACGATTTTTTACAATGAATGAAAATACAGAGGTAAATATGACAATCGGTATTGATAAGATTGGTTTTGCAACCAGTCAATATGTCTTGAAATTACAAGACCTAGCAGAAGCAAGGGGAGTTGACCCCGAAAAATTTAGCAAGGGACTCTTGTTAAATGAAATTAGTATTGCACCACTGACTGAGGATATTGTTACCTTGGCTGCTAGTGCCAGCAACTCTATCCTCACAGACAAAGAAAAAGAAGAAATCGACATGGTCATCGTTGCGACTGAGTCAGGAATTGACCAGAGTAAGGCGGCAGCGGTCTTTGTTCATGGTCTATTAGGCATACAGCCTTTCGCCCGTAGCTTTGAAATCAAGGAAGCCTGCTATGGAGCAACAGCTGCCCTCCATTATGCCAAGTTACATGTGGAAAATTCTCCAGAATCAAAAGCCCTAGTCATTGCCAGTGATATTGCCAAGTATGGTGTGGGGACTCCGGGTGAGCCCACCCAGGGAGTTGGAAGTGTAGCGATGCTAATCACGCAAATCCACGTATTATGGCCTTTAACAATGATAATGTTGCTCAAACTCGTGACATCATGGATTTCTGGCGTCCAAACTATTCAACGACTCCTTATGTCAATGGTGTTTATTCAACCCAGCAGTATCTGGATAGTCTCACGACGACCTGGGATGAATACAAGAAGCGCTACGATTGGACCATGGGTGACTTTGCGGCCATCTGTTTCCACTTACCTTATCCTAAGCTGGCCCTAAAAGGCTTGCGCAAGATGATGGACAAGACTCTATCTCAAGAAAAACAGGATAGTTTGGAAGAAAACTTTGACAAATCAATTCTCTACAGTCAGATGATTGGGAATATCTATACAGGTTCCCTCTTCCTCGGCCTCCTATCCCTTTTGGAAAATGCAGAGAATTTGAAGGCTGGCGATAAAATTGCCCTCTACAGTTACGGAAGTGGAGCTGTTTCGGAGTTCTTTAGTGGTGAATTGGTCGAAGGCTATGAGGTCTATCTAGACAAAGAGCGCTTGAGCAAGCTCAAGCAGCGTACAGCCCTATCCGTTGCAGACTATGAAAAAGTCTTCTTTGAAGAGGTGCAGTTGGATGAATCTGGTTCAGCTCAATTTGCAGCTTATGAACATCAAGACTATGCCTTGGTGGAGATTGTCGACCACCAACGCCGATATAGCAAGGTTGAAAAAAATAATGAAGATAAGTTGGAATGGATTTTCTAAAAAAAT
>BNJT01000633.1_pt1 | contig 29537 bp, 42 predicted proteins | sample 8540491 | NCBI WGS metagenome assembly BNJT01 (sample SAMD00202455, study PRJDB9452) | human saliva metagenome | host: Homo sapiens | reverse complement strand
AACGTCCTCGGGCACACCGTAGACACGGTGTCCAGGTGCATCGCGGCGCGCTCGCTTGGGCATGCGGGCCGCGATGACCCTCGGCCGAGCCCGCGTCCGAACAGCGCGGCGATCTGGCTGGCGGCTTTGGAAGGTGGAGCGCTCCCCCATGCCGACCAGGACGATGCCCTGCCCGATCAGCGCTGATGCCCCTTCGGTGATGTGCATCGTCTTATCGACTGTGTCCAGCCAGACGTTGTAGTCGTGCGCGAACATCGGGTGGTAGCGGTGGATGGCGGTCAGCAGGAGGACCTACGTCGACGGGCGCCCCAGAACATCTGGGACATCTCGACGCCGTCGTAGATCCAGGCGGAGTTGTCACGGGTGAATAAGGTGTTGGGCAGCGGGCGATGAGCATCTCAGGGTCGTCGCTGTTGACGTGGTAAGGAGAGATGCGGGCGCGGACACGTCCGTGGGCACCTCGTCGGACACGGGCCGCCGATAGAGGCTCACCGGGCTCGGCCGAGGGCATCTCCTCCAGACAAATAGCCAGCAGGTCCTCGAGCGACGCCCACGCCCATGGTGGCGTGGTTGATGCGTCGGTCCAGGATGAACGGAAGCGCGCCTCGGGGATGTCCAGGACATCGGCGACGGATCCGCAGTTCGAGGACGTCGATGTCACGCTCAGCGCATGAGTTCGACGAAGACGTCGTGGTCGCGCTGAGCCTTGCGAACGTCAGGACATCGATCGAAGCAGATCGTGGCGGTTGGACGGCGTGAGACGATCGTGCGCGCGGCCGGGCGGCACACCGCGCACGGCACATGCCGACACTCGGGATAGACCTCCGTGCTTCTGTTCGATCGTTGTTCCTCATTCCAAGTCGTGACGGCACGGTCAAGTGCTGCGAGCAGTGCAGTCGTAGATGACAGGAGATGGTTGAGAACGGCGGTCAAGACTCAGTGCACCAGTGACCAGCCCGTAGATGGCATAGACGGCCATGGCGGAGAAAGAGCGCGACAGGCCCCATTCGGCCCATTGAAGACCTTGACCTTCTGCTCACGCCGCGCCCAGATGTAGAAGGGCAGGCCCACCAGGTAGAAGATGGCCGTGCACAGGAGGTACACCAAGCCTGCGCGCATGGGCAGCCATAGTCCGTACACCGAGCCCAGAACGCCAGACGACGGATCAGAAATCACCCTCACCTTGGTTTATTCGTCTGGTGGCGACGAGCACCTGGAACAGGGCGGACAGGAGATAAGGCAGCAGGATGAGGGCTGGGGCCAGGTTGATAGGGACGCGTGTAGGGTCGAGGCGTTGAAGTAGTCAGATGAGGGAAAATTTGGACCGGCCCGTGAGTCAGCCACAGGGCGTTGGCGGAACGGCACGGAGCGTTCTCGCGGCCCAGGAACGAGGGCATGAGACCTTCCTGGGCGGGAAGCGCACGATCTCAGCCCAGCATGGGGGAACCAGGACAGGAGGGCCCCCACCAGGGAGATGACGAGTCCCAGGGTACAGAACTTCGCCCCTCATGGACCGACCGCCTGCCTCAAGCACCCCGGCCAGGATGGGTCGCCCAGCCTGGCGAGGCTCGGAGCAGGGGAAACGATGCCATAGGACAGGACATTGACGGCGAGCAGAAAGGGCCAGAACAGAGGAACCCGAGGATCGTCGCCCTGCCGACATCGGCGCGTCCTGGCCCGCTCGGAAGCGACGCCCCTTCAACGCGATGGAACACCGCACTCGCAGCATCATGCTGCTTGACCTGGGAGGCACTCCCACTGATCCCGTACCAGCACCGGACAGGAGTCGTGGGTAAAGACATCGAGGCGAAAGCGAGCAGGCCGATGAGAATGAGGCAGCCGCGGTAGAGACCTTTACCGACGGTGACAATCAGAGTTGATGATCGCGGCCTCGCGGATGCCGCGCAGGATCAGGACGTGGTACATCCAGCATGACAATCGAGGCGACCCCGATGGCAAGTGCAGTATTGCGCTGCCGAATCCGAGGAGGAAAACCCCCAGCGAAGCCATGAGGCAGCACGAGGGTAACCGACATGCCGATCCAGGCCGATAGCCAGTACCCCCAGGCGAGGAGAAGCGCCGACGAGGTCACCGAAGCCGGCGCGGGCGTAACCGCTAGACACCGGCGTTGATCTCAGGCCCGATTGGCAGCCAGCCGCTGATGGGACGAAGGCGGCACTGAGCATGCCGGCTCCTGTAATAAGCCACCTGATAAGCGGCGCCCAGGCGCTGCAGCACTCGCCATCTGCTGCGGCAAAGCCGAAGATCGCCTCCGATCAGTCGATCCACGAGTGCCGTCATGCGCCAATGAAACCTGCCGAGGCGACCTGCCGGTCGTCACGGCCTCGACGTCACGTTCAGCCATAGCGACTCACGCCCCTTCGCAATCATTGGCACAGCGTATGCACTTACCATACGGTAGCAATGGAGGCGACAAGGACGACTGTATGTCCGCAGAAATTCTTCGGCGCACATAGTACCCTGCATAATCACTCAGCATCGGCGTCGACGCGTGAGACGTTGAGGTGATGACGAGCCATTGCCGGGAATCTGCGGATCCCTGGTTTCACTGTGGGGCGAAAGCACTGAGAACGGCACCACGAATTATGCGTGTCGCTCCGTCACTGGGCGGCTTGCGCGGCGCGTCAGACTCTGAGGTCCTGGATTCGTCACGGCAGCCGGGCTGCGAATCGAAAATGGAGGTCCCTCGGCGGCGCGTGCATCTACTGGGTGAGGCTCGTTGGTGAGCCTCGACGAGGTCTCCTGCGCCGCCCCGGCGACTTCTCGCGCACCGTGGCCTCAGCGCGTGCTTGCGCCGGTTGCGCACACGGGGACTCTTCGTGGCCCTCTGTACCGCCGGCCGGAGGTCGCGGTGTCTGACGTCCTCGCGGGCGAGCATGTCGCAGTGACGTCGGCGATCTTCTTGCGCAGTGGTTGCGGATCGATACCGTGCTCGGTGTTGTGGGCCGCTGCGGTGCGGCGACGCTCAGTCTCCTCAATGGCCTCGGCCATGGCGAGTGATGGTGTCGGCGTACATGTGGACCTCTACCGGAGACGTTGCGGGCGGCACGCCTATGGTCTGCAGAGGGGCGGTTCGGGACGCAGGAAGCCCTCCTTGTCCGCGTCCAGGATGGAGACAAGCGAGACCTCCAGCAGGTCAGCCCTCGCGCAGCGGTTGATGCCCAGCGAGGACGTCAGAGCGGCCCAGCCGCAGGCTCTGCAGGGAGGCTCGACGCGGCTGTATCGACGTCGGGTGAGGCACTCCGCACGCCTCTCGGCGAGATAGGTGGTCAGGTCCTCGGCCATGCGCTTGGTCAGGGGTGGTCACCAGGATCCGCTCCTGACGCTGGACACGGATGCGCACCTCCTCGAGCAGGTCGTCGATCTGATCCCTCCGTGGGTTTGACGACGACCTTGGGGTCCCACCAGTCCCGTGGGCGGATGAGTCTGCTCGACGACGCGTCGGAGCGCTGGAATCTCGTAGTCGCCCGGCGTGGCTGACAGGTAGACGGTCTGACCGATACGGTCCTCCGAACTCGGCGAAGGTCAGGGGCGGTTGTCCAACGCGGAGGGCAGGCGGAACCCGTGGTCGACCAGAGTGCGTTTGCGCGGGCGTCCGCCGTGCATGGCGCCGATCTGGGGACGGTCACGTGGGACTCATCGATGTCGAGGAGGAAGTCCTCGAGTAGTCAGAAGAGTGTTGGGCGGTGCCGGTCTCACGTCCGTCGATGTGAAGGGGTAGTTCTCGATGCGAGCACATGCCGATCTGCTGCGGCATCTCCAGGTCAGCCGTGGTGCGCATGCGCCAGCCTGCTCAGGAGCAGCCGTTGTATCCAGCGCTGGGCCAGACGCTCGGCGAGGCTCGGCCTCAATGCCTCAATGGCCTTCTCAGCGTTCAGGGGCCAGCGAGTGGAGGCAGGGAAGACGAACCTGCTCGACAGTGTCGATGACGTCGCCAGTCACGGGGTGCAGCGTAGCCAGGGCCTCGATCTCGTCACCGAAGAACTCAGATGCGGATCGCGGGTCTCCTCGTACATCAGGATGATCTCGACCGTGTCGCCGCAGACGCGGAGGTGCCGCAGGTGAGTCGATGTCGTTACGGGTGTACTGCATCGTCACGAAGCGCCGCAGGAGATCGTCCCTGTCGATCTGCTGGCCCACCTCCAGGGCGTCATCCGGTCCACGTACTCCTGAGGGTGCCCAGTCCGTAGATGCAGGACACGGACGAGACCGACGACGTCCCGGCGGGTGAGCAGGAGTTGGTGGCGCTGTGGCGCAGGCGCTCGACCTCGTCGTTGATGGAGGGTCCCTCTCGATGAAGGTGTCCGTCTGGGGACGTGAGGCCTCGGGCTGGTAGTAGTCGTAGTGGGACGAAGTACTCGACCGCGTTGTTCGGAGCATTTCGCGGAACTCGGCGGCCATCTGGGCAGCCAGGGTCTTGTTCGGCTCCAGGATGGTGGGGGGCGCTGGACCTGCTCGACGAGCCGTAGCGGTCGTCGCGGACTTGCCGGTTCCCGTGGCACCGAGCAGAACGATGTCCTTCTCCCCGCCCTGAGACGACGGTCAGGCTCGGCGATCGCCGCGGGCTGGTCCCGCGCTGGGCAGTAGGGACTGACGACCTCGAAGGGCTTTGGCTGCGTTGGAGCCAGTGACGGGACGCAGCCCTCAGGCTACGCGGTCCCTCTGACATCATCCCGAGCACCTCCGATCGCGCGGTCGCCTCATTTCATCATCCTGCGATCACGGCTGTCACCACGGATGCGTCTTTGTATCCAGAAGGAACCTTCCGATCAGGTTCACCCTATTACGGTGGTCCCGCAGGACACCGAATCGATGCCGTTCCTACATTCATGTGGATGCTCACTAGGGGCCCTGCACCTATCTTCACCCTCCGGTTCAAGGATCTCCATGGCGTCATGTTGCTGTCTCGACGACCATCGTCAGGCGCCCCTCGGCCCTGCCCGTACAAAACTCGCTCGACGCAGCATAAATTGCTCGGGCTGGAGTCCGCCTACCGGCTCTACCTCTCGGTTCCGCCCCATTCAACGGCGGTGAATCCGGTCCGTGCGGGTGCAGGCACCGACATCTGCTCGGGAACCGCTGCCTGCAGTACGTCCCCGATAACTGATGGAGCCCGAATGGAACGTCTCCGGGACGATCTCGGCACCCGAGGAGACGTCAGTCAAGCGGTGACGGCCTTGCGACGGCGTACTCATCGGTGGCGAAGGTGACCAGGGCCCTGCCCCGCTCGGCGATCCGCGGCCCCCAGAAGGTGATGAACTCAGCCCGCCTCGCACTCACTCAGCCCGGGTGGAGGCAGTCCTCCAGGAGGCGGCAGCCGCACGCGCCTCGACGACGAAGCCCTTGCCTGGAGCGAGGCCATGCGTCCCTCCTCACCAGAACAGTGACGGGTAGTGACGCCCTGAGGGCGTCGGTGAGGTCCCGTCAGGAGATGCCGTCACATGCCATGTGACGCCGCCTTCCGCCTGTGTCTGCGGCGTCGGATGGGTGTATGTCAGGCTCCCTCATAGTCCAGCGACACCGAGGCCTGTCACCTCGTGAGATACAGGACTGGTTTCTTGGCCTTCTGATCCTCAAGCCACATCCCGCAGCCTGCCAGCATTCCCAGCCCCGTGAGACTCCCAAGCAGCAGAAGTCTTCGACGAGTGGAGGCGACCATTGGAGATCGCGGCATGGCGGTTCCTATTCGTACGACTGATAGGTCTGGCCGGACGGTGTCCGAGGCACCGTGGCCCCTCACCCCACGGTAGCGAGGCGAGGAGGCATCTCGCCGATGGGAAGAACTCCCCGTTGTCAGGCGACGGTGCCTGCTCCATGATCCGCGTGTTCAGGGGCTGTCGACCTCGGCGCTCAGGTCCTCCAGCGCCCCGGGTTGAGACACGATGACGTCAGCGACACCGCGGCGTTCCTCGCCGGTTGCCCTGCACGGCAATGCGGGCCAACGCTCATCGCGATTCATCCCCGCTCGGCGAGCTGCAGACGCAGTTCGAGTTCGGCATCAGCGACGACAACGGATCGAACATGTCCTGCATCTGCCCTCGACGAGGAGAGGAACGTCGTAGACCGCCACCTGCCAGGGCCGGAACCGTCTCCATCCGGGCCCACGCCTCTGCTGCGATGAGGGGCAGAAGGATCTCCTCCAGGCGCGCGCGACGCAGGTCGTCGGAGAAGACCAGCCGCCCCAGGGCGCTGCGGTCCAGGGAGCCGTCCGAGGCAAGGACTTCCTCCCGAACTCGGCCACTACTGCCGCAAGACCGTCACTGCCCGGGCTGACGACGTCGCGAGCGACCTCGTCGGCGCTGGTCACGACCGCGCCGCGTTCCTCGAGCAGCGCGGCCACCGTTGACTTACCTGCTCCGATGCCACCTGTGAGCCCCACGCGTAGGGGCTCGGTCCGTCGGGCGGCAGGTGGTACGGGCTGCAGGTGTGTGGCACATGGTCCCGATCATGCCGTGACCGGCCCAGCCGGGCCAGCGTGCCGTGCGATACTGGGCGTACAGGGGCGCGGCGCGCGCCTTGTCAGTTGCTCCCTGAGGCCGCCCTGACCGTCAGTACGGTGATCGCGGTGGTCGAACCAGGGTCGTCTTCTCCTCCCGGCCCCTGCCCGTAAGGCGCGATGCGCTCCTCGACCGACCCAGGGGACTCCACCAGCGTTCTGCGGGGACTCACGCACCGGGAGGCCTGCTCCGACGCCCGCGGATGATGATCTCGGACGATCGGCGCGCGAGTGGTCCTCCTCCACGCCCTTCAGCCAGGATCTCCGCCAGTGTGGAGAGACCTGCACCGCAACCAGAGGTCACCGACGGCGTCGACGAGCATCCGCAGCGTTCTCGGCCGGTTCATCAGCCAGGGACTCCATCGACTCCGGCACTGGCTCCATGCCCTGCCGCCGGCAGCGCGGTCTCCACGGGCCTGAGCGGCGTGCGAGGCCAGGGGCCAGTGCGCGCAGGCGGTTTCCGTCCATCCCTGGCTCAGGCTCAGGCTCCGCCGTGTCGAGATGCTCCTTCTCCCGCCCGTTCGTTGGGCTCAGTGCCGCCAGGGACCGGCCGAAGGCCAGGCGGAGGTCAACGACCAGGCTCAAAGCGGAGTCGTCCACCACCTCGGACGGCGAAAACGCTGACCGTCTCAGCGAGTCGACATGGCGCACGCTGCGCACCGACTCCATGCCACAGCCACGAGACAGCGTGAGCGATTTCGCGAACCTCCTGAGCAGGGCCCCTGGTTACGCAGCCGGGCACGATCAGCCGGCATAGCGCTCGTCACCGTGCCGTAGGACCGGCTGGCGAGTCCAGCGGCCTCAGCGGCCATCCTCATCTCCACCCGGTACGACACGCCGTTGTTGCCGTTGCGGACATCGAAGCGGTGGGCGATGCCGCGCACGAAACCGGTGATGACGTCATAGGCAGCGCACGACGGTGTCACGCCGTGAGCTCCAGATCCCCAGGGCGTTGTCCAGCTCAGCGAGGCACCCAAGGCATGCTTGCCGTAGTCGGCCCTGTTGGCCTCCCTCATGACGAGAGCCAGTCCGATAGCGGTGTTCATCAGCTTCCAGGCCGAGGCCTCGGACACAGCCTTCATGGGACTGTGCCGCATGAGCGCGATGGCCGGTTGCCACTGGGAGGACAGACCCAGGTACTCGAACCTGTCCCCAGGACTGGAGCTCAACGACGTCCGGAAGCCGGAGCCGGCTCAAGGAGGTGAAGGCGTCCTCGGCCTCCACGAGCCGTTGGTGAGCCAGGTGAGGAACCAGCGCTGCGCCCAGCCCCTGGGCGGTCTCCACGGGATCGACCTCGGCACGGTTCGGAGTCGCCGTCGCGGTACTGATGACGCCGGGAGTAGTCGTCATGCATGCGGGCGGTGGCCAGGACCGCGCCAGTGTCGGTCTTGCCGAAGGAGAAGAGTCTCGCCTCACGGAACTGTTCGAGGGCCTCGTCCCTGAGGCCGAGGACGGCGGAGAGCTCCACCTGGGCATAGCGCAGTGGAAGCGTCGAGCAGCCGTGAGCCGTCCGGAGCCCTGGCGAAGGCCACCGCCTGGTCGAGGCTCTCCTTGCTCATGTCGGGTCCTGGCCCAGGCCCAGACCAGCCACGCCCGGTCGACGGCGCAGACCGCCTGCACCACCTGGTCCGGGCGCGTTCCCGGAGCCGCCCCTCGAGCGTCGTCAGCGGCATCGCCTTCCACAGGGCCGCTGCAGCGGCGGCACGACTGGGGCAGACGGGTCGACATCCTCCAGAGCGCGGGCAATGCCACCCCAATAGGCTCATATCGTCTCCAACGGTCGTCACGTACAGGTTCCTCACACCTGGGAAGCGGAGGTGCCAGCCCCGGCCACAGCCTCACACAGGGCAAAGGTGCCCGGGCGATGGGGAGAAGGCACCTACACCTGAGGGTCTCTGCCTGCGGACCAGGCGAGACCCTCAGACTCAATGTCAGGGAAATCAGTCCCGAGCCAGTGAAAAGGTGCGGATGCTCGGTTACCCAGTGAGAACTTCTCACGCAGAGCAGCCAGAGGCCTCATCGGGAGGCCAACGTGCCAGATGCCTCCGACGGAGCCGAGGAGTAAGAGGTGCCACCACGCGGGAGTGCCGGGCACCGGACTCCTGCTCCTCCTCCGGGGCCTTGGCGACCTGGGCCTTGTGGGCCTCCCAGCGGGCGTGAGCAGCCGCGTACTCGGCCTCCCAGGCCTCGCGCTCGGGCGTCGTAGCCCTCGAGCCACTCGTTGGTCTCCGGGTCGAAGCCCTCAGGGTACTGTAGTAGTTGCCCTGCTCGTCGTACTCGCCGCCATTCCGTAGGAGGCTGGGGTCAGGGAGTCCTCCGACGCGGGCGTCGACACCCTCGTTGGCCTGCTTCAGCGACAGGGGAGATGCGACGACGCTCCAGGTCGATGTCGATGACGCTTGACGAAGACCTCGTCGCCGACCTTGCACACCTGCTCCGAGAACCTCGACGTGACGCTGCGCCGGGGCTCGGAGATGTGGACGGCCCTCGATCCGTCCTCGACGCGGACGAAGGCATGAAGGGAACCAGGCTGGTGACCTTGCCGGAAACGACCTGGCCGATGGCGTGGGTCGGGCGAAGGCCTGCCACGGGTCCTCCTGCGTCGCCTTAGAGCGACAGGAGACGCGCTCGCGGTCGAAGTCGACGTCCGGGACCTCGACCGCTGGCCTCGTTGCCGACCTCCGACGACCTCGGAGGGTGGTCGATGTGCTTCAGGACAGGCTCGGAGACGTGGACCAGACCATCGACGCCACCCAGGTCCACGAAGGCACCGAAGTTGACGATGGAGGACACGACACCGGAGCGGACCTGGCCCTTCTGCAGGGTCTGCAGGGAAGTTGGTGCGGACCTCGGACTGGGTCTGCTCGAGCCAGGCGCGACAGGGAGAGGACCACGTTGTTGCAGGTTCTTGTCCAGCTCAATGATCTTCGCCTCGAGGCTCACGGCCCACGTGGGGCTGGAGGTCGCGGACACGGCATCTCCACCAGGGGAGGCGGGAGGGAATCCACGCAGACCGATGTCCAGGATCGAGACCGCCCTTGACGACCTCGATGACGGCCGGTGACGACGCCGTCCTCCTCGCTGATGCGCTCGATGGTGCCCCAGGCGCGCTCGTACTGCGCACGCTTCTTGACTCAGGGCAGGCGCCCTCCTTGTCCTCCTTCTGCAGGGACAAGAGCGCCTCGATCTCATCGCCGACAGGACGATCTCATCAGGGTCGACGTCGTGCTTGATGGACAGGCTCGCGAGGAGGATGACGCCTTCGGTTTTGTGCCGATGTCGAGGAGGACCTCATCACGGTCGAGCCTTGACGACGGTGCCCTCGACGATATCGCCGTCATCGAAAGTACGCCCGATGGTCCTCAGTCAGCGGCGGGATCTCCTCGGTCGAACCGATGTCGTTGACGGCGACCGGGGCGGGGCTGGGCGTAGTGGTTGTCATTGAGCGGATGCTCCGAGATGCGATGGTTGGATCGGGTTGATGGGGACCGCACGCTCCCCAGTGACGTGAATCAGCCCGGACCAATTCATCATCCTGGTTGGATTACTCCTCATAGGAGACGCGGAGCGCACGAGTGACGACCTTAGCGGTGCGTGACGAGATCCGTAACTAGACGATGCTCAAGCATTATCCCGTATGTGCGTGCAATCGCTCACGTCATCTGACAACTAGGTGTCGAAAGGATGACGCGACGATCTCATTCACATATCAACGGCTTCTTCGGGCGATGATCGAGGGTCCTGGAGAGGGTCTCTAGTGGGCAGCCTCACGCCAGGTGCGCCCTCGTCCGACAGCGACGTCCAGTGGGACCGAGAGTTCGGCCGCCCCGCCCATCTGCTCCTTGAGGAGGCTCTCGACCGTCTCGGCCTCTCCAGGCGCGACCTCGATGAGGAGGTCTCGTCGTGGATCTGCAGGAGGATACGACTGCTCAGTGCCCGCTCGGTCAGCGCGCTGTCGACGTCGATCATGGCCTTCTTGACGATATCTGCGGCACTGCCCTGAATAGGAGCATTGAGCGCGGCCCGCTCAGCCATCTCACGGCGCTGTCGGTCGACTCGCTGGTCAGATCGGGCGGGTAGCGGCGGCGCCGAACATCGTCTCCGGTGTATCCGTCCCGCGCGCCTGCTCCACCACGGACTCCAGGTGAGTCGTGAACCTTTCCGAACCTGGCGAAGTAGGCGTTCCTCAGGTCCGCCGCCTCGGCGTTGTCGATACCGGTCGACGAGCCAGTCCGAAGGTGGACAGACCAGTCCAGGCCAGTCCGCGGCGCCATAGCGCCCGGCGTGGCTGCGCTGCTGGGCGCTCCGTCCTCGACCTCGATGCCGTGGACCAGGCGGCAGCGTAGCGGTGCAGGTCCTCCCGCTGCGGAAGGCCTCGATCAGCGCCTGGTCTCCGGACGGGTGCGCCATGATGCGCATCTCGATCTGCGAGTAGTCGGCGGTCATGAGGCACTCGTAGCCCTCACCGACGGCGAAGGCCTCACGGATACGCATCCCTCCTCGTGACAGGCCGGAGATGTTCTGCGGGTTGGGGGTCGGTCGATGACAGGCGCCCGGTGGCGGCGATGGGTCTGCTGGAAGGTGGTGTGGATGCGCCCGTCGGCCTGGATCGCTTGCGCAGTCCTCGACCGTCTGCGCAGACGATGGCGTCGCGGTGCTCAAGAAGGTGTTCAGGAAGGGTGGGAGGATATGCGGCGTACAGCCCGGCCAGGGCATCGGCGTCGGTGGTGTAGCCGGTCTTGGTCTTGCGTCTTGGGCATCTTCAGGCTCGTCGAACAGGACGGCTGGTCGTTTGGGGCTGAGAGGTTGAGAACCTCGCCCTGCGGCGGCGTAGGGCGCCCTCGGCGGCGTGGGTCACGCGGGCGTCGAGGCAGTCTCGCAGGCTGCAGAGCACGGCGTCGTCGACGGCGATGCCGGCGTCCTCCATGACGGTCAGGGTCGCGGCCACGGGCATCTCAGGTCGGTGAACAGTCCACGGCGTCGCGAGCGGCCATCTGCTCATCGAGCGCGACCTGGAGCGGGGCAGGACGGCGGCCCGACGCGCACTGGCCAGGTGGGCCGTGGGAACGGCGTCGGGCGGGGCCTCGAGTCGAAGGCGCTCTGGGGTCACCGGGACCGCTGTCGGTCGAAGTGCACCACCCTCATTGACGCAGCCAGATCGATGCCGAGCCAGCGCTGGGTAGGAAGTATCGACGTCGTGCGCGCTGCTCAGGACGGCACGGGTAACCGGCCGGGAGGGGATCGGCGACGAGCGCCGTCAGCGTGAGTCCCCGGGCGTTCAGTGCGTGCCAGCTTCCTGGCATCGGCCACCGACTTTGGGGCGAGTCCACGTCGGCCAGGGGGCCGGGCCGGAGCCGCTTCGTCCTCAGGGCGGATCTCGGTGAGGTCGATGACGACCGCCCGAGACCCGTCTGACAACGGACGAGCGCGGCATCACCCTCGACGGGCCTGAGGACGCCGACAACATCGGCACCGGGGACGGGAACCGTCTCCGTCGGCCGCCGACAGGCCGGCCTCAACCACTATGACAGCTGACGCGGCAAGATCAGCGCAGCGGACGATCTCCAGATCGCCCAGCGCGCTCAGGGCGCCAGTTCCCTCCCTCACCCGGGCTCGGCGTGGTCGGAGGTGTCAGTGAGGCTCCAGGATGCGCAGCGCCCGCGTGGTGCAGGGTGGAACTCCAGGTCTCGCACGCGTGCCAGGCCGACGCGGTCGGCGCCCGGGAGGCGCAGGTCGGTGCGAGACGACGCCGAGATCAGGTCGGTGAGCAGGTGGTTGAGGCGGCGGTTGCGCACTGACGTCGTCGAGGGTGATCGCGCAGAGCCTGTCCGGCCTTGCCTCGATCTGATCCGCATGACGATGAGCGCCGTCGAGCCCGTCGTACAGGTTGAGCCACTTGGCGGCGGTCTTGGGGCCCACGCCCGGGACTCCGGGAAGGTTGTCACTGGTCTCCCCACGAGGGCGGCGGTGGGTGGGAGTGGCGATCAGGCGTCACCCGTAACGCTCCTCCCACTTCGTGGGGCGTCATGCGACGCAGCGTTGAGACGCCCTGACCGGCCCAGTGAGCACCGTGCACTGCTCAGTGACCATCTGGAAGGAGTCCCGCAGTCTCCGGGCAGATGAGAACCTCGCATGCCCTCGGCCTGGGCCGAGGTCGCCAGGATGTCAGGATGTCGTCGGCCTCGTGGCCCGGTGCGGTGATCGCCTTGACGCCCATGGCCTCCAGGACCTCCTGGATGGGGCTCGACCTGCCCGAGGAAGGGCTGCGGCGTCTCATCGCGGGTCCCCTTGTACTCGGCATACTCCTCTGCAGGAAGATGCCTCCCGGCTTGGAGTCGAAGGCGACCGCCACGTGCGTCGGCTGCTCGTTGTCCAGCAGCGAGAGGAACATGGAGACGAGGCCGTGGACGGCGTTGGTCGACTGACCGGTCGACGTCGTGGAAGTTGTCGACGGGCGCGCGTGAAGGCGCGGAGGGCCATCGAGTGTCCGTCGATGAGAAGAAGCCTCCTCGGGAACCGGTTCCGAGGTGGGCCGAGGTGTTGGGCTCGTCGCAGGGCTGAGTCGCAGTGGTGCTCACCCGTGCCAGCCTGGGCCCATGAGCCATCCACAGTCCGACTCGCCCCTCTCCCCCATCAGCGTAGGAGAGTCCTGTGACTCTCATGCCTCCCCTGTCTCCGCCGACTCCCCCGGCTCACCGGCGGTCGTCGGGCCGCTGGGGCCCGTGGGCCGCGTCACTGCAACCTCCTACTCGGGAGCGAGCGCCGCTGCCGTGGCCTTCCCGGACCCCTTCCCGGCGCCCGTGCACCCGACCCTCGTCCCGCGGGCTCCGCCGTCTCCGCCTCCTCGGCACTGCACGCGGTGCTGGAGGACAGTGAGGAGGGCACACTCATGGACACCCTCAGGATAGGGTGGGCGACTCGCGACGCAGAACCTGACCGAAGTCAGGATGCCGGTCGATGGGAGCACGGCAGGTCGTCGGAATCCTGCACGGCGGTGCCACTGCCGCGATCATCGAGACGGCCGCCTCGAGTGCGCAGCGCGTGCGGCAGCGCCCGATGATGCCATCCCGGTCAGGGGGCGGAACTGACGGTCAGCCACCTGCGATCCGTGTCCCAGGGCTGGGTGAAGGCCACCGCCACTCCTGCACCAGCGGCCGTCGTACAGTGGTCTGCAGGTCACGGTCACTGAGTGACGACGAGCGGACGATCGCCGTCGGAACGCTGCGCAGTCTGTTCACCCTGACGCACCGCGCGACGGAAGACGATCAGTCCTTCTTGGCGGCACCGACCTGCTCGATGACGAGCGTCGGCCACCTCACGCATGGTCAGACGCTCGGTTCATGGAGGTCTTCTGCAGCCACCGGAATGCCTCCGCGCTCGCTCCAGCCCCATGCGCTCCATGAGCGCCCCCTTGGCCCAGTCGACGCGTTTACGGGTCTCGAAGCGCTCGGTGAGGTCAGAAATCTCACTCGAGGACAGGATCTCCTCGTGTCGCGACATGGCGATCTCAAGCGCCGGAATGAGAGTCCGCCGGGGTGAAGGACTGACGGCGTAGGCCATGGCGCCGGCGGCACTGGCTCGTTCGACGAGCACCCGGTCTGGGAGAGGCGGTCAGCATGACGAGCGGCGCAGTTGTGGCTTCTCAAGAATCCTCTCCGCTGCGGTGAGTGCCGTCGGTCACCGGCATCTCGACGTCGAGAACGCACAGGTCAGGGGTGTGCTCGTCAGCCAGACGGACAGCCTCCTCCCCGTCTGCGGCCTCAGCGAGGATCTCGTACCCGGCGTCAGGTGAGAGTCTCGACGATGTCAAGGCGGATGAGGGTCTCGTCCTCGGCGACGAGGCACCCGGCGGGACTTGGTGGTGCTGGACTCATTGCTCCTGGCTGCTGATCCTAGTATGATCTCGCTGTCAGCGCCCCCGCAGAGCCGGCGGCGTGCTCCGTAGCCCAATTTGAGCAGGGCATCCGACTCAAAAATCAGGTGTTGTGGGTTCGGAGTCCCACCGGAGGTACTCGCTGACTGAGGGGGCTCCCACCATCTGGTGGGAGCCCCCTTTTCAGCAGTGATGCTCAGATCTTGTAGTCACCCGTCTCACCGACGGTGTGGACGCGGATCGAGATGGTCGAGCCAGGCGTGCCCGAGGCATGCCGAGCCACGTGACGACAGTGTCCCCAGGCTGGGCCAGGTGCTTGTCCTGAAGGATCTCATCGGACCTGGGCCACCATCTCGTCAGTGTACTCGACCTCAGGCTCTCGCTAGCACTACACGCCCCAGGGACGGCGAGGGATGGTTGCGTGTCTCATGCAGCAGGGGTGAGAGGCCAGCAGCGGGAAGCGGAGGCGCAGACGCGACGGGCGTCGGGCGGTGTCTCGGACTGGGTGAAGGTCACCAGGTAGGTGACATCGAGGTGCTCACCCATCTCGAGCAGCAGCGCGGGTCGGAGCCCACCGCGCGTCTGCGGGTGGGAGCCCAGGCCAGGGATGCGCTCCCCTCCAGTAGCTCCTCGACGTCTCTCGATAATGCTGGCCATGGTGCTGCCGGCCTCGATGGGGTGAGAGCACCCACGGAGGTCTCACCGGAGGCATGACGGCGTCAGCGCCGTCAGAATCGCGTTAGCGCAGTCGGAGGCCTCAGCCCGGTCGGCCGCGGGTTCTGAATCATGGACTCCAGGACCTGGGTGGCCACGATGACCGGCTTTGGCCTGGCGACGAGCCAGGCTCGAGTGGCACGCTTCTGCTGCACCAGCGGAACGGCCTCCGGGGGCATCTCCACACCGAGGTCACCGCAGGCCACCATGATGCCGTCAAAGGTGGAGACGATGTCGAGGGTTCTCCACCGCCTGGGGCTCTCGATCTTGGCGATGACCGGAATACGCACACCGACCTCGTCCATGATCTCGTGGGACGTCCGTTGATATCGTCAGCGTCGCGCACGAAGGACAGGGCGATGGGATCGGCACCGATCTTGAGGGCCCAGCGCAGGTCCTCGCGGTCCTTCTCGCTGAGGCCGGGACGGAGACAGCGACGCCGGGCAGGTTGATGCCCTTGTTGTTGGAGACGTAGCGGGCACCTCGACGCTTGGTGACAACGTCAGTTGTCGGTGAGCCACGACGCGAACCGCGACGTTGCCGTCGTCGATGAGGAGCGGTCGCCGGGGCGGCGGTCGCCGGGAAGCCCTAGAAGGTGGTGGAGCGCGCTTGACGGTGCCGAGGACGTCGTCGATGGTGATCGTGAACTCGTCGCCCTTGTTGAGCATGACCTTCTGGTCATCGACGAAACGCCCCAGGCGGATCTTGGGGCCCTGGAGGTCGACCAGGATGGCGATGGCCCGACCGAGGCGGCGGCTGCCTCGCGGATGCGAACGGCTGAGCCTCCTCCTGGTCCTCGGCGCGACCGTGGGAGCGGTTGATGCGCGCCACGTTCGCGTCACGAGCGCTTGCACCTGCTCGAGGGAGTCAGTAGTGGGTCCGAGTACATACGATCTTGGCTCTACGCATAGGGTTCAGAATACGGGACTCCCGGCCCTGTGCACGAGGACGAATCCCGTCACTCGTCAGGTTGCGACCATCCTCACCCGGTTCTCCGCCGCCTCAGTGACGGGCCGGTCCCCGATGATTCAGTCCCTACACCTCCGTCTGGTCCGGAACGGCCGACGCCACGGCCGCGAGTTCTGGCGGCGAGACGCCTCAGGCGAGTCGTCCTCAGCGGAGTCATCCTCCTCACGCTCCGAGCGCCCCTTCCTCGCTCCGCGCCCCGGCCTGTCGATGGCGTCACTGAGGGGGCGCCGGGAGGTGAGGGCCAGCCCGATGGCGCCGACGAGGAAGATGACGATGGAGGTCCACACGTTCAGTCGCAGACCGAGGATCGTCTCGGCCTCATCGATGCGCAGCATCTCGATCCACACCCTAGCCGGCGGTGCCAGACCATGCGGTGAGATCCACAGCAGTCTCCGCCCGTGACCCCGCTGCGGGCAACCATCCTTCTCCCGATCCACACCGGAAGGACGGCCCCGGCCAAGTTCCACAGGGCCTCATAGAGGAAGGTCGGATGAAACAGGGTCCCGGGCGGGTAGGGTGGAACCTGCTGGAAGATGAGCGTCATCGATCCGCAGTCCCAGGGCAGAAGTCGTCCGGGGCGCCGTGAGAGCCCTGGTTGAACCAGTTTCCCAGTCGACCGATCGCCTGGGCGACCAGCAGCGTCGGGGCGACGGCGTCGGCCAGCGGAGCAACACGCAGGCCACGATGACGCAGGAGAAGCATCCAGCCAGGACTCCACCGGCGATGCCTCCCCAGATTCAAAGCCCCCTGCCATGTCTGGGGGATGCAGGACAGAGTCTCCGTTGGGGCCCGAGTAGTCGTCGGGTGAGGAGATCACGTGGTAGAGACGAGCACCCACGATTCCAGCGGGGACGGCCACGATGGCGACATCGAGGACCACCTCCGGCCTGCCTCCTCCGGCCCGGTAGCGTCGAGTCTCGCCACCACGGCCACAGAGGGCCCCGTGAGGATGCACACGCGTGGGCCCGGACCGGGATGGGCCCGAGGTACCAGACGGCCGAGGACGGGCTCGGTATGCCTGCGGGCAGCTGGCCGCGACCGGCATCAGTCAGCATTGTTGACATCGTTGGCATCATGGCGGAAAGCGGTGCGACAGGCACTCAGAGAACCTCTCGATGGGCGGAGGATCAGTGCCGGATGGGCGCCGGCGGCGACCAGGCTCGGCGACGAACTGCTGAGGGTCAGTGGAGCGGATGATGGCCTCACCGACGAGGACGACGTCGGCGCCGCAGCGCGCGAAAACTCATGACGTCGTGCGGCCTCTGGCTCCTCCGGCTGCGATCCGCACGACCTGAGGGCGGTGAGACGTCGAGTGACCTGATCAGACATGCTGCAGTCGACGGCCAGGGGTCTCAGGATCCCGGGTGTCGATGGCGACGATGCAGGCGCCTGCATCAACAGCGGTCAGCGCCTCACGGCGGGTGCGAGGCCTCGACGACGGCACCCATCCCAGGGGGTGGACCCGCTCGATGAGCCCTCGGAGCACCAGGGTCTCGAGGGCGGGCGTCGAGCATGCAGGCAGATCGGCACCGTCAGCTGGGCCTCGTGCACCTGGTAGGGAGTGACCACCAGGTCGTTGGCGGGGACAGGAAGATCACACCAGGCCTGACGGCATCCAGGTCCTGAGAGAGCCTCGCGTGGCGCTCGGCCCCGTGACCACTGAGACGCAGGCGGCACCGCCGGCGGCGTAGAAACGAGGCCAGCATCCCCGGATCCCCAGCGCCGCTGGGGTCGGCGAACGTGGCCGTTGAGCGCTTGACCTCGGCGATCACCGTGACCGCCCGGTCATCGGTGCGCAAAGGCTGGGCGGGGCACTGATGGCACCGGGGACCAGGCGGGAGGCCTCTCGCGAGACTGGACAGGGGAACCAGAGAAGCGCGACGGTCGGCGGCCGCCTTGGCCTCGGCCACCATCGCCTCGAACAGGGTCATCGCACCTCCCCGATCTCGCCTGCCGCGCTCCGGAAGGGCGCCTGTCTGTATCCATCGTGACGGTCCGGGGCCGTCTGTTGCAAATCGCCAAACCTTGCTGGCCGAGGCGGTCAGCAGGGACCGCTCTCCACGTGCGCCCCAGATCACCACCGGTGAGGAAACAGGCTGCGCTCACCGGTGTGGCAGGCCGCTCCGACCTGATCGACCTCGATCAGGAGCGCGTCGCCATCGCAGTCCAGATGGACGGACTTGACATACTGCGCGTGTCCGGACGTGTCCCCCTTGCGCCAGTACTCACGGCGAGACCGTGACCAGAAAGTCACGCGCCCCTCTGCCAGGGTGCGACGGGCGCTTCATCATCCATCCACCCCACCATGAGGGACCTCACGTGAGGTCGTGCTGCTGGACAACGGCGCAGACCAGTCCGTCGGCGTTGCGCTTCAGACGCGCAGAGATCTGAGAATCGAGAGCCACGACTGCATTATGCACGCGAGGAGCCCCTCAGCCCGGAGGTCCGAGCAGCGGACCGAGGTAGACCCACATGCCGGGCAGGGTTGCGCACGATGCGAAGACAACCAGCGCTGCCCCCAGAAGAATGCCCTCCCCGCTGGTGACGAGCGGCCGTCGCCGGCCTCGGGCAGATACGAACAACCAGCGCACCACCAGAAGAACCGCCAGCGCCTCCAGCACGAGCGCAAAGGGTTGTAGCCATGGCTGCCCACTGGGTCGCCGTGAATGAGCTCCCGAGTCGCCCTGGTGCCTCCACACAGGGCACCACAGCCCCGTGACACGGTGAAACAGGGCAGAGGTCAGGAAGCCCCGCTGCAGGGCAGAGTCAGTGCGCGCAACACGATGAGGCCGCCCGGCAAAGGTGGGGAGAGCCATCAGAGGCCCAGTCCTATCTGCTTCTTCCGAGTCTCGAGGGCTCCCACCGGAGCGGTGGTTCGTCTTCGATACATTCTCACAGCAGCCTTCAGACCTAGAGATCATTGAAAATCCACCATCACGAACAGCATGAAGAAGCAGGCACTGATAACAGAGCCTCATAGCCCCATCACCACTCCGGCAATCGAAAGTCCCTTATTGGAGGCACGCCCCTCATCGGCCGCGCGCATCCCGTTAATCCCCACGATGATCGCCGGCACACCCGGGACAGCGCCTAGATACAAACAGTTCATGAAGATACTCGCAATACCGAGCGAGCGCCCATCCACCCAGGGTGTTGGCCTCATGCCGACGCGCGGATCGCTAGAACGCCCCCAGGACGCACCCGGACCATATGGCGGGTACGGTCCGCAAGGAGCGGACGGATGAGCGGACCAGGGGTACTGCTGATGGTAGGGCGGACCGCCCGACCCTGACTATCAGGCTGCCGGCCAGCCTCTGGATAAGGGCCATCTGATTTCCCGACACCGCCGGGAAGTACGACTGCCCACCGGGGTAATCAGTACTGTACGCCGCTCGGAGCCGACGACGCACCAGAATCGACATGGGAGGCCATGTCAGATCCGGCAAAGTAGGGTTGAGAACCGGCAGTTCCTTGACGATAAGGATCCGCTTGGTACGGATTCAAGTCACTCATTATTCCTCCCCGAGGATGAAGTGCTGCACGTACGCCTCACTGAGTAGGCATACTCACTCCCCAGGGATGACTTCGCATCTCCATGGGGACAACGCCCCTACCAGCCTCGATGCTCATGACCCTCCATGGCCTTCGCGCCACCACGCGAGCAGGCGATATTGCTATGACGCAAAATGATTCCGAGTGGAGACACGGCATCCGCCAGATCAAGGGCACATCCCTCCAGGCAGTTCTTCTCGCCGCGAATGCTCTCAAAGGTTCCCGCCACGTGAGTAGCTGGGCTCGTTGTCATAGTCGTAGCTCACGAGACTCTCCTCGGACTTGGCCACATGGGCGGTCACCAGGACATCAGGTGGTGCCGCTACACCGGCTACACCGCCACCAGCCCACAGTCAGTCTCCCATCTTTTCAACGCACGGGATGGTGTGCGTCTCGCAGAGCATTCTTGGCCTCGGCGATGGTCGATGACTCCGTAGTGGAACACTGAGGGCTGCCAGAACGGCGTCAGCACCATGGTTGGCCGCGGTGACGAAGTCCTGCGGGCATCCGGCGCCACCGGAGGCGATGAGCGCACCCGGAGCCCGTCGACGAACGGCGTCGATCATCTCGGTGTCGAATCCTTGGGTGACCCCATCTGCGTCCATGGAGTTCAGGAGGATCTCCCGGCGCCGGGCTCGGCACCGCGAACCGCCCAGGCGACGGCGTCGATCGGTGGAGGTCCGCCCTCCGTGAGTGGTGACCCCAAAGCCAGAGGCCGTGGAGACACCGGAAGGACACCGACGCGCATCCACTGACAGGACGACCACTGGTTGCCGAAACGCTGCGCCACCTCCGTCAACAGGCTCCGGGACGGTTGATGGCGCGGTGTTGATGCCGACTTTGTCCGCCCTCGCCCGCAGCAGGTGAGTCCACATCGTCGACTGGAACGTACTCCACCACCGACAGTCAGCGGAACGAACACCTGCTCGGCAGTACGGCAGACCACGTCCAGCATGGTGGAACGTCCCTCATGCGAGGCCGAGACGTCTAAGAAGGTGATCTCATCAGCCCCCTGAGCGCCGTAGCGGGAGGCCAGGCTCCACGGGTCTCCGGCTTCCTTGAGGGCCCTGGAGTTGACGCCTTTGACGACACGACCGTCGCCGACGTCCAGGCAGGGGAATGATGCAGACTGGCAACGCTCATGATGGGTCCTTGGGTGTCGGGCCGGTGGAGGTCTGAGGTGTGGCGCGTGCCCGCGCTACCCGCATGTCCCTCGGCCCCTCCGGGAGCCTGAGCAGGGTCTTTGGCGAGGACGTCAATCACCACGACGACGGGTTCCTTCCCCTGCGCCTGTTCCGCAGGCAGTGAGAGGACCACCCGTGAGCCGACCGTGATATCAACCAGGTTCTGGGAGACTCCACCAGCGCGTTGCTCATGTCGAGCACTGGGCGGTTCCTGGTAACCGAAGGTCGATTTCTCGAGGGGCTGGCCCGTGGCCCAGCTGACCATTGTGGTACGAGCGATGAGACGGTCCTGGGAACCGATCTGAGGGCCGGTGCCCTTGATGAGGATTTCCGTGGATGCTCGAGTTGGTGCGGGAAGTCCGGCGCTGCTGACCGGTGATGGGCCGTCCTTTCCTCTCACTGACGGAGGGTGCCGGCCGCCGGCCGCTTCTCCTCCCCCGTTGCCGTGGTGGGCAGGAGGTCGACGACGGTGATCTTCGTCGTCCTGGAGCCGTCCTCCTCATCGGCCGGTTCGCGAAGAACGACGCGGGTGCCTTCGCGCTGGCCGGAGACCCGCCGCGTTGATGTATTCACGTCAGGACCGAGCATGCCCTGCAGAGCTTTTGTACCCTCTTCTTACCGTCGTGTTGCGCCCGTCGAGGACCGGAGGAACTGCGAGACCTGCAGGGATCACTGGCGTCCCTTCGGAGACCGCGCGCTTTCCGGTCTCGACGACGTCGGTCAGTACCGAGCTGGGGGCTGACAGGGAGGCGTCGTCGTTCAAGGTGATGGAGGGGCCGGCCCGAGTCCGACCGTCCGTTGACCTTCGGCGGTGACTGAGGGGCGTTGCCGTCCAGCACGGTCGACTGGGCCGCGGTGCTGGTACCCGCTCCGTTCCTTCCGGAGACGAGCATTGGCGGCCAGCGCACCGGGATCATGGCAAGGGACGACGACACCGATCAGGCCGACTGCCAGGGTCCCTGGGCATGCGGCCCAGCGGGCCTCAGGGTCGTCCGTCGCCGCTGCGTCGGTTCTGGTTCCTGCGTCCCGGTGATCGCCTCATCCAGCGGGTGCCCGGGCTCATCCAGCCGGATCGGTCGATCAGGCTCGCGCAGGCGGCATGGACGCGCTGTGGAGATCATGGCTGCTGACCCGCGGTGCCGCGGCGAGCGCAGGCGCGCTGGCCACGGGTCGCCCGCGATGGGAGGGAGTTCTGCGTGGGCACGGGCGCCCGGGCCGGCTGCCTGCGGCTGCCACTGCGGCTGCGCCTCGGTATGGGAGCGCCGGCGTGCCGGCTGGGTGGGCACTGGTGGACGGAGTGCCGGCGGGTCGTGTCACGCAACAGGTTGGGAATGCGCCGGGAGGTCCTGGGTCAGTGCCTCCTGCTGGGCCTGCTGAGCACGTTCGAGGGCACGGCGCTGCCGCCGTGTCGAGGCGACACCGCTCCGGGATCCGAGGAGGTGAGTACTCATGTTGCGTCTTCGCGTCAATCGCCCTGCCGGTGCCGTGAGGCCTCACCGTTCACACCCCGATGGGAAGATCAGTTGCCGAACGCTCCATGCTCTCCAGGGTGCATCGATGCGCTCGTCCACGGCGCAGAAGGGATCCTCAGGGTAACAGGTGAGGCAGACTCCGTCGTCGGAGTCGAATGCCCACCCAGTCGACACTCACGTCGCGCGCAGGTCCTCGGCCTTGGCGACGACCGCGCCACGCAGGCGTGCAGCGCGTTGTCGCGGGCGGGGTGTCCACCGCCCGGCGGCGCGAATCTCATCGTCAACGAATCGGCGCAGGAGACCCGGCGCTCTCCAGCCGTTGACGCAGTCCTTGGCCGGGAGAGACGTCGTGGTAGGCGAGGGCCAACCGGGTCGCCCGAGGGTCAGCCAGATCGGTGTTGTGCCGCCGGCGTAGCGAGTCAGCGGGCGGTGCTGACCGCCTCAGTCCAGGCTCCGTGTCCACGCGCTCGGGCTGCGAGGCGGAGGGCCTCGAGCCCCCGTTCCCACAGATCCAGTGCGGCTTCGTGGAGCGCAGTGATCTCGATGTCTCGTGCGACATGATCGCGTGACGCCCGAGGTGCTCAGCCTGCATCTCCAACGGTGTGATGGTCCGTCCGTCGGCTCGTTCCAGGAGCACGCCCGCACTCATGTCATGGCGGGTGTCGCGGATGGCCTTCATAGGGTCGGCCAGGGCCAGGTCACCGAGGTCTCCCCGTGCTCCAGGTGAGTCAGGAGCGGGTCCATAGCTGCCACCTTGAGCGGGCGGTGGATCCTCGAGCGATATTGGAGTCCCCGACGATTGACATGCATGCGCCGGTAGCGCTCGGCATCGGCATGCGGCTCGTCAGGTGTTGATCAGCGGCCTGGCTCGGGTCGTGGCCGAGGAAACGGCGTCCCGCATCTGGTCGGCCCGCTGGGAGAAGACGTAGCCCTGAGGCCCGTTGCCTGCGGGGCGCGTTTTCCCGTCCTCTGCGATGTGGCTCGGCACCGACGAGGATCTGCGGGTCAGCAGGTGGGGTACGAGTACAGGCATCGTTCAGAAGTCTCCACGACGGCGCACGAGATAGTTCTCGTGGCACCCGAAGCCGTGCCCTCAGAGCATCGCGGTTGTTCTTCAGCAGATGGATCCGCCCGGGAACACCTGAGGCGGCCAGGCGGGCGTTGGCCTGCTCGGCGAGATCGGCCAGCTGACGAGCTCGCTGGCGCAGATCTGGGCGAGGCACGTCCTCAAGGCGGTCGCACTCGGCGGTGGCGAACTCGGGGTGGGGCCCACGTCAGGTAGAGAGCGAGCGCCCCCGCGGTGAACGTTCGAGGCGCGAGCGCTGAACCACGAGTTCGAAGAGCCACGAGCAGCGTGGTCGGCGTCCATGGGAGAGGGCCGTCGGTGGCGGGGGCGCAGGTGATGCCGTCACTCGGTCTCCACCCCGATGATGCGCCGAGCCACGGGACGTGAGCCGCTCATGCTCATTTGGCCGCCCTTTCTGGACGAAGCCCTGGACGAAGGCTACGGCGTTGGTCTCAATGACCGAGTCGATCTCATCGAGGATGCTGTCAACGTCACTGACCTGTGTGGTCGACGAGGTCTGCTTCCCGGCACTGATCTGCTCGTCAGTGTCCGCGCCAGTGGTCTCGACGCCGGCGCGACGGACCTGTCCGTGGGACTGACTGGCGTGCTGCGGCGTCATGTGTTGCTCCTTCACTCGTCTTCTCGAGCAGCGCACCGTTGGTGAGCGCACTGCTGAGTCAGTGTCTCTCAGGTGCCGCCCGGCGACCAATTTCCTCCAGGATGGTCGCCGTCTCATCGGAGCCGACGACCACGTCGTCGGGCAGGCTCAGACGCGCCAGCTCGGGGGCTCCTGGGACGTCGAGGAGGAGGCAGGTCCAGGAAGCGCCCACGATCTGCGGGTAACGGCGAATGGCGGTTCCACGGACGGCAGCACGCGTGCCCTCGGGAGGCTCGTCGGCCGCGCGCTGGATCTCCGCATCGGTGACCAGCCGATGGATCCTGCCGGCGGCGTCGAGCTTGTCGACGACGGAGCGTCCCGGGCGCAGATCGGCCCACTGGATGTCGAGTGCGGCCAGACGGGGTCGTCCCACCCGGTTCCCCGACCGGCGTCGCGATCCCTCACGGAGAACCAGTATCGGCGACCCACTCCAGCATCTGTGCAGCCGGACCGGATCCGTCGATGGCGCCACTGCTCGAGGGCGTCAAGGGCCTGCCGCCACAGAGTCAGCGCACGCCGGGCCTGGGCGTCTTCGGAACGTGTGACGGCCGGGCTGACGGCGTCGAGAAAGGCGCGTTGAATCGCCAGGGCGGTCATGGCCCCGCCCTGTGTGCGCACTTCATGGGAGAGGGTGGGATCGTGGGAGAGGGGCCCAGTGCTCCTCGACGGGGTCGCGGTGATGGCCAGGGGCGCTGGGGCGAGTCAGGGCCTCCTTGAATCAGGCCGGGCCCGCGGCGTACGCCTGCTCCAGGAACCACAGAAGCAGGTCGGTGGTGGCGACCTTGAGGTGGATAGGGAACGTCGAAGCGGTTGGCGTCGCCATTGATGACGTGGAGGCGGCGCCAGCGGGCATTGTCGGCGTGCGGTTCGTCGCGGGTATTGATGATGGGGCGGTTGAAGGTGGTCTGCAGGCCGATCTCGGACTCGACGTAGTCAGCGCGCGCTGGCTGATCTGGAATCCGGGACGCTCACTGCGCTGTCCGATCCCGACCCGGCCGGCGCCGACGATCGGCGGGCCTGGTGATGAGGAAGGGGTGAGGACCGCGGCCAGGCTCTTCGAAGGGCACATCGCGCCGCACGAGGTGGTTCTCATGGCACCGTAGGCCGCGCCCTGCACGTCCACGTTGTTCTTGTACAGGACGATCTCCGCCGGCGCCTCGGCCCCATTGTCCCCGTTGTCCAGGACCGTCGTGGCGCGCCGGGCGACCACCTCACCGGCGCGGTCCCAGACCAGGGCGTCGCGGGGTTGAGGACCTCGGGTGAGGAGTACTCGGGGTGGGCGTGGTCCACGTAGAAGCGTGCGCCATTGACCAGAACCACCGTCGTCGCCCGGGGCAGCGCCGCCTCCAGCGGCACTGGGAGCGGGCGCGTGAGCGGGGGCCGGCGGAGGATCCGCCGGCACCCCGGCGGCAGCCGGTGGTGCGTCACCCGACGGCGCCGGGCGAGCGAGGGGTCGTCGGTGAGCTGGCTGGGGTGGGCGGCGGGCGCCGGGCCTGCCGCCAGCGAGATCTGCCAGTGGATCCTCCCCTCGTAGTCCCACCGCACCGTGGGGCACATCGGCGCCGGTGCGGTAGGCCTCCACCACCATGGTGGACAGGGACCACAGGATTGGCGTAGGAGTCGCCCGGTGCAGGACCCCGAACTCGGTCTCCAGGCCGACGGGACGCGTCACCGGACCGGGCTGAAAGCCGACGTCGTTCATGTGCCCTCCTTGCCGAGCCTGCGCACACTGCGGATCTGCGAGTACGGGCGCCGATGAGCCGAGCCCACCCCTCAGGTGTGGTGGCGCCGGTGATCTCCTCGTTCTGCCGTGCCTCGGTCTCTCAACGGCCGAGCGGAGCCTGGCTGCGCTCAGCCCGCCCTCTCCCCGGCGAGGGCTCATCCTTGATCGAGGGCGGTCTTGGCGCGGGAGACGATGGCGGCCAGCATGGCGCCACTGGTCAGGTCGGCCAGGTGAAGGACACGGTGGAGGTACCACTGGCCGCGTGGGCCTCGGTGATCTCCAGGACGGCAGTGGCCTCGTTGCGGGCGTAGGGGCCTCGATGACGACTCGGCGCAAGGGAGGCGGCGGTGGCCTCGCGGTCTCCCCGTGAGCCGCGAGGGCTCTCCCAGAGCCAGGGGCAGGTCGGCAGTGAGGTGACGGGCGAGGATCTCCTCGGCACCGGCCGCATCGGGCCGGTTGATACGGATCTTCACGTCCAGGCGCTCGGGGCGCAGAATGGCAGGATCGATCATGTCCTCACGGTTGGAGGCACCGATGATGACGACGTTGCGCAGAGACTCACGCCGTCGATCTCCGCCAGGACCTGGGGCACGATCATGGTCTCGACGTCGGAGGACACGCCGGTGCCGCGTGTGCGGAAGAGGGCCTCCATCTCATCGAAGAAGATGACCACCGGCCGGTCCTCGGCAGCGGCCTTGCGGGCCTGGTCGAAGATGGCGCGGATCTGCCGCTCGGTCTCACCGACGAACTTGCTCAGCAGGGCTCAGGGCCCTTGATGTTGAGGAACGCGGGCGGGCGCCCTGTGACGCCGGAGGCGTTGGGCGGAAAGCCGGCCAGTGAGGTGGCCACGGCCTTGGCGATGAGGGTCTTGCCGCATCCGGGTGGGCCGTGAGCAGCAGCCCCTTGGGGGCGCGCAGGCCGTAGGCATGGAAGAGGCTCGGGGTGGGTGAAGGCGGGCTCGAGGGCATCGCGGATCTGCTCGATCTGCGGTCCCAGGCTGATGTCCGTCCAGGAGACATCAGGGTGTCTCAGCAACGACGAGTGCGCTCGACGCTGGTGCGCTCGATGAGAGTCGTGGCGACATCGGCGCGCAGATCGGCGGCCAGGGTGTCACCGGGCTTGAGCCCTCACCGGCCCCGGCGATACGGCGAAGAGCCGAGGGACAGGGGTGAGGATCCGGGTGCCTCCTGCGCCGGTGGTCACCAGCACGCGGGCATCGTCAAGAGTCTCCTCGAGGGTGACGGCCTCACCGGTCCGGGGCTCAGGAAGAGTGGCGACGACGAGCATCTGGTCGTTGACCGCCACGAGCCGCCCGACCTGCAGTTCGGTGTCATCGATGCCGGGGTGGACGTGCAGGAGCATCTGACGGCCCGACAGGCTCACGGCGACCTCGCGGGCCTGGGTGGCATCTGCAGCGTCTGCAGCCTCCCTCGTGCGCGGAAGACCGGTGAGCAGTCCCAGGGTGACCGGAGGGTGGGTGACGGCATCGAGCTGCTGACCGAGCTCGGTGATGCGCTCGCGGGCGGTGCCCAGCGCCGCGACGAGACGCTCGTTCTTGGCCGCCAGGCTGACGGCCTGAGCGCGGGCCTCACGCAGGCTGGTGACTGGTGAAGTCCTTGGCCCGGCATCCCCAGTGGCTGAGCCTTGCCGGCACCGGCCGTGGACGTCTCAGGCATGGTGAGCGCCGTCCTGGCCGTCATCCGCGGTCCCGCTCTGAACGGGCGTTGCGTCGGTGGGCTGCTTGGCCCGGCAGTCACGCAGAACGCGGCGGACCTTCTTATCGGTGCTGGTGCGCTCCGCCCTGCGTCGTCAGGGGAGCCAGTAGCCGCCCTCGTCGCTAGGCACCGCGGGCGGGCGGACGCTTTGCGGGTCAGGGGCTGGAGCCGGCGGCCAGGCGGCGGGCGGTCAGGAGGAAGCCGGTGTGCGCCACCATGCGGTGGTCGGGGCGCACGGCGAGGCCCGTCGACGTTCAGGTACGCACCATGGACTCAGGACTCGGGCTCGGTGAACAGCCCGCTGTGACGCAAGGTCTCCACGGTGCGGGAGAGGCGGGTGACGGTGGCCACGTGAGCCAGGAAGAGTCCGCCCGGGAGCCAGGGCTACGGAGGCGGCCTCGATGTTCTCCCAGGGGCGAGCATGTCAGGACCACCCGGTCGATGCTGCCCGGTTCCACCCGGGCGGAGACGACCTCGGCGAGAGTCCCCGGTGCGCAGGCTCCCAGGCGGGGGTGGTGGCGGCCGAACCAGGCGTCCACGTTGGAGGCGGCGATCCGGGCGAAGTCCTCACGGCGTTCGATGGACAGCAGGGTGGCCGCCCTCCCCGATGGCGGAGAGCAGGTTCATGGTCAGTGCACCGGAGCCGACACCTGCCTCCAGGACGCGGGCACCAGGGAAGATATCCCCAGGGCGATGACCTGACCGGAGTCCTTGGGGTGAGACCACCTGCGCGCCGCGAGGCATGGACAGGGACGTAGTCGGCCAGGAGCGGGCGCAGCAGGGAGCAGGCTCGTGGCCCGTGTCGGTCTCGATGACGGTGCCCTCGTCCAGACCGACGACGTCACGGTGGCGGAAAGAGCCGCGCACGGACTGGAAGTAGCCCTGGGGGTCGAGCAGGAAGGTGTTCTTGCGGCCCTTGGTGTCAGTGACCTGGATGCGTTCACCGTAGCGGAAGGGGCCACGGCGACCGGCCTGTCCCAGGATCTCCTGGGGGGCCTGGCGCTGGGAGGGCGGTTGCGCTGCGAGGGCATCAGGCTCTGGGGCGGGCTCGTACTGGCTCATCACCACGCAGTGTAGTCAGGGCACATGGCACAGCACCCGCATCGATCTACGGCTCGGCCGGCCGGCGGGCGACGACGGCGGGCTGGAGGGGCAGCATGTCGCGCACCGCGGGGTCGGTGAAACGGTAGCCGCCCTCGTAAGACTCCATCAGGCCGGGCCAACGGCACCAAGAGGCTCACACGGGTCTCGCTCACCTCCTCCAGGACGAGGCCCGCCCTCAGCAGCGCGGTGAGGATCTCTCCCACCGCGTGGTTCCACTGGTGGCTGCGTGTGTGGGCGATCGGCGCCGCGCCTTCAGGCGTCTCCACGTAGGAGCCTTCATTCTCCCAGGTCATGGGCTCGCGCCTCTGAAAGTAGGGCTCATGGAGGATGAGCCCGTGCGAGGTGTCGTCTCCCACGGCCATGAAGACCGGATGGTCGTCACGTAGGACGAGGCGTCCGCCGGGACGCAGCAGGCAGGCCGCAACGCGTGCCCAGGCGTCGATGTCGGGCAACCAGCACAGGACGCCCAGGGTGGTGTAGACCAGGTCGAAGTCACCGGTCACGACCTCACGGGCGGCATAGACGTTGGACTCGATCAGGCTCGATATGTGCCTCGGCCCGTCGTGCCAGGCTCCCGGGCCCGATCCAGTGACCGCGGAGACATATCGAGGTCCGACGACACGCCGCGCTCCCAGTCGGGCCAGGCTGATGGTGTCGAGTCCCAGGTGGCACTGGAGATGGATGACGTCGAGGCCGTCCAGGTCCCCCAGGCGCTCCAGGTCATCGGTGACATCCTTCGTGACCGCTGAGGGTGAGGCGAGAAGGCTCAGCGATGCCGTAGCCTGAGGCCTCGTGGAGGCGGCGCGATCATCCCAGTTGGCGCGGTTGTCGGTGAAGTGGGAGCGGTGCGCGGCACTGGGGTCCAGGCGATTCGGCTCCATCATGACGTTAGCCCTAGCCGGGCAGGGCTGGTCGCTTCAGCCGCCGCCGCCTCTCAGCGCGCGCCAGTGGGCACCGCGCCGGCCAGGCTCCCGCGTCCACGAGCACCAA
>BNJT01001805.1_pt1 | contig 29588 bp, 54 predicted proteins | sample 8540491 | NCBI WGS metagenome assembly BNJT01 (sample SAMD00202455, study PRJDB9452) | human saliva metagenome | host: Homo sapiens | reverse complement strand
CCTTGACTTTCCGTCATATTTCTTTACTGGCGACCTTGGCGATCCTCGACATACTTACCCTGTTTGCCAGCATTGTCATGTATGCCAGCATTACGGCACTGCCAGCCAAGCCAGCATCACCACTATTGCCAGCAGCGAACGCTGGGTCCTGTCATTTCCGCGTGGGTGGAAACGTTGAGGACCATGAGCACTCACCGTCATCATGTCTTGGAACTGCCGACGCCTCTGATGTGGGAGGAGCACGTTGACAACTTCATCGTCTTCCTGCGCTCTCAGGGGCTCGTTGCGACCTCAATCCGCACTAAACGGAACCATGTGCTGCAACTGGCTCGCGCGTTCCCGACACCTCTCCCACAGATCTTGATCCAGGATCCTTGGTGGAGTGGTGTGGCCTGCGGACATGGGCCAATGAAACGAGACACGCCTACTACAGCACGTTCCGGAAGTTCTTCGGATGGCTCGACTCCACTTCCCATTGTGGCAACATCGCCGCTGTGCTCCACGCATCCGCCGCCCTCAGGAGCCCCACGCCCCCATCCCTGACTCCGTCCTGGTCGACTGTGTTGATCGTGCGAGTCCACGTGATGCTCTCATTCTGCGGTTGGCGGCCGAGGCTGGCCTGCGGTGCGTGGAGATCCGCTCAGGTCGAGGCCGGTGATGTATACGAGGATGCTGACGGCTGGAACCTCTTCGTGCGAGGGAAGGGGGACGGACGAGAACTGTACCGATCACGGCTGACCTGGCTCGAGCAATCACCGACAGATGCGCATCGACGGGGCAGTTCGCATTTCCTGGGCGCTGCGGCGGACATATGGCCGCCAATTCCGTCTCACAGATCGGACGCCGTATTCTGCCTGGCACATGGACGCTGCACAAGCTACGCCATCGGTACGCAACGAAGGCGTACTCGGCCGAGCATGACCTGCTCACTGTGCGCGAACTCCTGGGCCATGCATCGCTCCAGACTACCGTCCGCTACATCGCGCCATCCCCCCGAGCTCGCAACGCAGTTCTCGCAGCAACCCGCATCCACTCGCCAGCATAACCAGACATCCCGGCAACGCTGGCATTGCTGGCAATGCCAGCCACCAACAGCCCCAACGATTTCAGAGAAACGAGAAACCATCATGCATATCATCGCGATCGCCAACGCCCTGTTCAACCTGGAATGCGAGGTCGAACAATGATGTACCGAAGCGCCGACAATGTCCTTTCCTACCCTGTTTGAGGCGAAAGAATGTGTGCGTGATGCGAAAGCAGCCGCCGCCGCCGAGGGGGATTGACCGCGACTTCGATGAACTGATTAATCAGGTCGACCATCTTATTTACGCTATTCAGACCGCTCAAAGGTGACCTGTGATGTACCGGGTTGAGCGGTTAACGCAGCCACCCGCATCCAATCGCCAGCATCTCCAAACAGCCCGATATTGCCAGCACAGCCAGCCTAACCGGCACGGCTGGCAATGCCAGCCGCTAACAGTCCCAACGATTTCAGAGAAATGAGAAACCATCATGCACGTCATCGCAATCGCCAATCAGAAGGGTGGAGTCGGCAAGACGGTGACCACCTTCCACCTTGCCAACGCCCTGGCCCACGTCGGTCACCGCGTCTTGGTCGTCGACCTGGATCCCCAGGCCAACGCCAGCTCTCTGCTTGCTTCCCCTCCACTGGTTGAGAATCAGGCAGGGGTGGCCAACGCCCTGTCAACACGCTCCGACCTTTCATTCCCCGACGTCATTACAACCACCATGTGGGAGCGCGTATTCCTCGCTCCGTCAGGAGGTGAGGCCTGGCAGCTGTACGCGACGAGGCTGGTCATCGCTGGCCCTGGCCGCGAGGGCGAGACTCGGCGAACAACTCGCCCTCATCCATGAAGACTTTTGACGTCGTTCTGATCGACTGTGCACCGGCTTTGGATCTACTGACCTCGAATGCACTGGCCGCGGCCGATGGCGTTCTCATCGTCACCCAATCGAAGCTACTGTCGACAACAGGCCTGGCACATCTGCTCAACACGATCAGTGTTGCACGGCACTACCTCAATCCGACTCTATGCGTCGTTGGGGTCCTGGTAAACATGCACGAGGCGGGTACTGTCGCTGGCTCGCATTGGATCGACGACGTGCGAGAAGCCTGCAGGTCGAAAGGACTTCCTCTGTTCGACCCACCGATCCCCGGCGCGTGGTGATCTCCGACGCTGCGGAGGCCCAAATGGGCCTCGATGAGTACCAGCGCCCCCGCCGAGTTGTTGGAGACTTACGCGCACCACGCTGCAACCATGCTCACCAACCTCGAGGAGAACGGCCGATGACTCGCGTGAGGCCAACACCGATCAAGTCAGACCTCAGCACGGGTCCCGCCGCCGTTATCGCACCCCCACAGGGAGACGACACCCTACCAGCCGTGCACACGCGCCAGCAAAAGCCGTCAACGCTGGCAATGCTGGCGATACGGATGAGCGTATTGTCAAGGTGACCGCGCGAGTGAGTGCCGACATTGCTGGCCGGTGTCGCGCGGCATACATCGACGGCGTGCTCGAGGGGACCCTGCCTCATTCGAGGCGTGGATCGTCGAGGCGATGACTGCCGCACTCGCTCGGGCAGAGAAGAAGCGGGGGCGCAGGTATGAGCCGCTTGCAGCAGACAGGATTCCCAAAGGGCGACGGTAGGATTGGTTTCCAAGCAACGTGCTTTTCATCGAAGAACCTCGATGGGAGGGAAGAGAGGGTGATCATGGACTTTCAAGGGGTGCCTTAGTCTGCTGGGAGTCATTGGTGGCTTGGTTTCCGCTGCCTGCGCCGTCGTTTCGGTGTTTCAGGCGCGCAAGTCGAAGGAAGAGAGAGAAGCAGCCGAGAGGTGGCCCAATCTCTGGAGGTGCTGGCAGATGCCGTCGCAAAACAGCAGCAAGCACCACCGTGGAGTTGCGCTGGGCCAGCGGCGATCTTTACCTGCTGGTGAACACGGGTGCGGAGACCGTCGACGATGTTGAAATTGAATGCCTCGCGGAGCACGTCTACTTCAGGGTTGATGACGGCCTGGAATCGAGGGAGCATCGATTCCAATGCCTCCCTCCCTTCCTATATGCCGAAACATTGGGAGCGTCGGGATCGAGGGCTATCCGCGTGCGTTGGATTCGGCCTGATGGGGACAGCGGCCACGTGGAAGTCTCCAATTCCATTTCCCCGTAAGACAGTTGACGCGGCACCCGCAGGCGGATCTAACACCCCCGCTGAATGCCAGCAATGTCGGTATTGCCAGCACTGCCAGCAATGGGATGCAGCATTGGTGCCGTTGATGGGTGTGCGTGAGAGAATTGTGGGGCCTCGCGGCGTCGACCCCGGACCAGCAGTATTCCTGCCGGGGAGTTGACACCGACGAGAGGAGGTGACTGGGTGATGACGAGGCCATCGGCCGCCTCACTCGAGGCGGCCGGGTCTGGATGGAAGCGAAAGCCCAGATCGCTGTAGCGAGTGGTAACGACACCGCCGCAGCTGATCTGGGCGATTGCATTCCTACTCAGCGCTCTCATCGGGCGCTGAGACCAGCCCGGATACCCGGGGAGTCGGACAGGTGACGCTGTTCGGCTCCCCTTTAGTATGCCACATTGGCGCGGCCACGCGGAAGGGGGCGTGTGCGTTCACGTGGCTACGGGGAGGGGCGAAGGGAGGAATCATTATGAGCCCTACCCCGGATACCCCGACGCTTACGATCTACAGACGCCGAATTGCCCGTCGTGTCGCCTCACGCGCCAGGCGTTGGATCGCGCTGGTATCACCTAGTGAGGTGATTGACCTGAGCGGGCGCCCGGATCTCGTCGAGCAGATGCGCAGCGAGGGACTGCTGCGGGCTCCAATCCTGACGATGGCACCTCGAGGAGCGCGGGTTTTCGACCTGACCGGATTCGCGCGATCGTTGATGCCGCTACGCCAGAGCGCCTGACTGCTCGAGGAGCTCAGGTCCATGTACCCGCTCAGGCGGCCGAGGTGCAGGCTCATCGAGGCAGGGGCACCGTGAAGAAGGGCCTGGGACTCTTTGTCATCGCACTTTTGTGCTTCCTGAGCAGCTCTGATACCTCTTGCGATGCTCAGCGAGTCGAATACGCCAGCTGGAACCGCTCGAGGGTGGGAGCGGACGAGTGTCGGGGGTGCCTGAGGGAATACCAGGATGTGTGTGGCGCGCTGGCCAAGCGTGCGACGTTGTATCGCCGTCGCTGATCGCAGCACAAGCCGACCATGAGTCGGCACACACGTGGGACCCTCATATTACGAGCCCAGCCGGGGCTCGAGGGATCTCTCAGTTCATGCCAGGCACGTGGGCCACCCATGGTCATGATGGGGATGGGGATGGGCGAGCTGACATCACCAACGGGGCTGATTCGATCTATTCGCAGGGGCCTGTACATGTGCGAACTCGCTCAGAACATTGACTCCTGGCTTGCCTCCGGCCTCGTCTCAGGGGATCGCGTCGACCTGACCTCGCGGCATATAACGCGGGGCCGGGCGCGGTGAGGTCCTGGGGTGGGATTCCACCGTTTAAGGAGACGCAGGGGTATGTGAAGAGTATTCGTGAGGCGCAGGCTAGTTTTGTTGAGACAGTGACCTCGGAGCCCTCGGGCGACGGCACACTTCTTGCGCAGGCGCGTACCCACCTGGGTACTCCCTACGTGTGGGGCGGGGAAACAAGCACTGGCGTGGACTGCTCGGGCCTCATCGTGCTGTCTTATGCCGAGCTCGGCCACCCGTTCCCAGCATCGGTGCGCACGGCCGATCAGATCACCAAGTACTCTGACGCAGCACCGATCGCCCGCGATCAGCTTGTCGTTGGCGATATGATCGGGTTCTCACACACGCCGGGAGGCTACGTTGACCATATCGGTGTCTATGCCGGCACAGACGCGGCTGGGCACCCGATCATGGTGCATGCACCCGATGTTGGAGGCGTTGTCGAAGAGACGCGCCTCGATACGCCGTATTGGCAGGGTATGACGTGGTGGCCGATTCGCCGGACGGTGTGAGATGGACGCAGGTGTGCATGCAATGGGGGATGATCACGGTATGAGCATCGACGACGAGTCTCACCGCAAAACCGAGCCCGTTCCGGTCCGCGCAGGAGAGCAGTGACCCGTGGCACCTCGCGCCTTGTCGATTGATGAGGAGTGGGCGGTGATCATGGCCCTCGAGGAGGAACGGGGCCGCGCACACGCGCCTAAGCAGACAGCCGTTGCAGCGCCAGCAGCCACACAGGAGGATCTGAGCTACCTCGAGCCGATCGCCACTCCACACTCGAGCGCTCCGCTTAATCCGTGGCGTACACCTGGTTCTACGCCCGTGCCGACGAGGGGCCGGTGGCGTTGGAGGTGGTGGCGCTTGTGGGCGCTACCGAGTCTGGCGTTTCTTACGGTCGTTACTGTCGCCATTGTGCGGCTCTATGGGCAGGCAGTCGACCATGGTGACCCCAAGTCCCTGATCATTCCGTTCCTGTTTCTGGGGACTCTGTGGTGGAACTGCTTGATCCATACCCTATACGTCATGTGCGTCAGACACATGAATCCGTCCATCGGCTTTCATATCGGTGCGGCGATAGCCACTTTCGTGGTGTCCTCAGTAGCGGCGTTCGTGTGCGTGTGGGTATTCGTGACGCTCGTGAACGTCGGCGCGGTGGCAGGTGCGTAAACGGCCGTTATCGCACCCGCCACGCACCAGCCCTAACATGAACCGAAAGTCACCAGAAATTGGGTGCAGAAACCAGGTGCAAATCCAACGGTGCACAACGATGATGGTTGACCGTTTATGCACCCGGCGTACGATGAAAGCTCACGGCGGCGTTGCCGATCAATCGAGGGAGAACGTTATGGCTAACGATCAGATCCGTACCGATGAGGAAGCACGAGCGTCGATCGCTTTCGCTGACGCTGCACTGAATCTTGCTGGGCACGTTGTTACTGATGCTCATCTGCGTGACCTTCAGTGGAAGACGGCCACGGGCGAGCTCACGGTCGAAGAAGCAGGTAGTGCGGGAGAAAGGTACCTGTACGAGAAGTTCGGGTATTCGCATGAGTGAGGATCCGAGTTGGGATGAGTATTTCATCCCGGTACTCAGGTACTGCGCAACAAGTTCACCGGCGGCGGCGAGTTGCCATACGGGGTTGATTCGGAACGCGCGTTGCGAGCGTTGGAGGAACACTGGGCGAGCTTGCGCCTTATCGAGCTCCGAGATAATCCGATCCTGGGGTTGTTTGATTACGACCACATGAAGGCCATTCACCGGCATATCTTCCAGGACGTTTACGAGTGGGCGGGCGTTGAGCGTACGACCCCAATGCTTGGTCCATTGGTCAAGTATGGACCAGATGTGTCCGGATTCCCTGATTACGATCCGACGGATCGCTCCGTTGCACATGAGTACTACCGTGCCGGTCCTGAGCTGAGGCGAGCGGCCGAGCGCGAGTACGACGCAATTCGTCATGCCGACTACCTGCGCGGCCTGGACGTCGATGATTTCGTCGACGCGCTCGCGCAACGATGGGCCGCCATCAACCAGATTCATGCGTTTCGCGAGGGCAACACCCGCAGCCAGTTCGTGTTCTTCTCAGAGCTCGCTCATCATGCAGGTTATTACGTGGATACCGAGGCCTTCGCTCCTGTGTCCCAGGCGCAGATCCTCGCGGGAGTGACCAACCCGCTACGAGACGGGTTGGTAGCTGCGCGTTTCTACTACCAGGATCGCCATGATGCCGGTCCTATGGCAGAGGTGTTGTCCTACGCGGTTCGTCCCCTCACCGAGGCGGAGAAGCAGCATAGACCGATTGTGCCCGTCGAGGCACGCAGGGCTCATGCCGTTACGTCGGCCGCGTTTCCGACTGGGGTGATACCACCCGGTCGTGCGCACGTTCAGCGCACGGATGAGCTGTCGTCACGGCCGTATACGCCGACACAGTATGACGAGTACACACGTTAGGTTGGAGTCTCGGGAGGTTGGCGTGGCGATCGTTGGGTATGCGCGCGTATCGACGCGTGAGCAAGCTACGGACGCACAGGAAGCAGAGCTGCGGGCAGCTGGCGCTCAACGGGTGTTCGTCGACCACGGCGTGAGTTCTCGGCTCGAGCACCGTCCCGCATGGGATGCATGTATGGAGTATCTGCGTGAGGGTGATGTGCTTGTTGTCCGCGCGCTGGATCGGTTGGCAGGCTCGGAGAGAATCGCGATCGACGTGATCCGGGATCTGGGAAGGCGTGGGGTGCGGCTCCGGTCACTGACCGAGCCGTTCCTGGACGTCGACGGGTCCACGCCGATGGGTGAAGCGATCATTGGGATCATGGCCGTGTTGGCCCCAACTACGGGTGTCGACGATTCGGGAGAATACGCGCAGGGGCTTGCGCATGCTCGAGCTGAGGGGCGTGTTGGTGGGCGGCGGCCACGGGTGACTGGGGATCGCCTGGAGGCGGCTAAGACGATGTTTCAGGCGGGAATGACGCACAAGCAAATCGCATCGACGTTGGGAGTCCATCGGTCGACGGTGACGCGAGCACTTGCTAAGCGCAGGCAGGAGCGCGATCGTAACGACGCTTAGCGTCCGATGAGGCGGCCGATACGGATGCGGCGGGGACAGCGCTCAGTCTGTCCCCGCCGCACATGTTTGGGCGCTTTGGGCTTCCGAGAGGAGTAGGTATCGTCAGGAGTCAGCGCCGCTGCCGCTCCTGGTGGCGGCTTTGGGTGAGACGGGTTGGGTCGGGAAGCCAGCCTTGGTGAGGTCGGCTTTCGACCATCCAATCGAGGTAGCTGCTTTGAACGCGAGACGGTAGTTCGCAACGGCGTCCTCGAGGGCGGTGTGTGCACTGCCGAGTGCACGGAGCACGGCTTCTCGGTGCTCGTCTTTCTGGAGGAGCTTGTCGAGCGGGTTCATGGGTGTGTCCTTTCGTTGGTGGCACCACCGAGTGCGGCGCCTGGTACTAGTACCGTGTCGGCGTACGCGCACAAGGAGCACGAGCACGCAAGGGCGCTCCCCAGGCGGAACGGATGAGCGGGGCGACGTGGCGTCGCGCCCCTCCATGGGGGGCGCGACCCACCCCAACCAAACCGAAACGACATGAGCACATCAGGCCAGTGTTATCTCCCAGCGTCTTGTTTGTTCACTTGCACGATGCAAGGACAGCGAACGCGTCAGCAAAAGCCGACGAAGCGGCACGGAAAGCACGCAAAAGATCGGTCAGAAAGAGCACGGAGCGTGAGCGTCGAGGGACCCGGACGAACTGCATTCGCGGTCCGCCCGGAACGAAGGAACTGGGCTGAGTTTTCGGGTGCGAACGTTGAGGTTGTGTCCTTGCGTTGTCATGCGCGGTCTGCGCTGTGTCCCACGAAGTAAGATCTCGCGTAGCAAGCTGTATAATACCGATATCGGTATTAAGCTTTTGGCGCGACGCACATGGCGTCACGTGGCACACCGGAAGTGTGGTCCGAAGGATCGCTGCGCTGGCTTGAAGAACATGTGAGGAGGGCGAGTCAGATGAGTAGTGAAGCAGTGTCGCATTCTCGGACGGCTCGCAGGGCGCGGCGGTCGGTGCGAGGGGTTCAGCGGTCTCGGTTGCTTGTGTCGTTGACGTCGTCGGAGCGCGCGCTCATTGAGGAGGGCGCTCGTCTTCGTGGCGTGTCGCTGTCTCGGTTTTGTGGTGGAGGCAGCGCTTCACCCGGTCACTGCCACTGAGCGGGTTGCTGGGCCAGCTCAGGCGGAGGAGTTAATTGAGCTGCTTCGCGCCTATCGGCGCCAGCTTCGAGGGCGCGATGACGAACCTTAATCAGATCGCACACCATGCGAACACAGTGCACGAGGTGCCCGAGGATTTCAAGGCTGTCGTAGCGGGCGTGGCCGATACGATCGAAGACATTAACGCTCGCCTCGATGGGGTACGGCGATGATTCCCTAACATCGTCACCGGCGGCGACACTGGCGGGCTCATGCGCTACCTGGTGGGGCCGGGGCGCGCCAATGAGCACGAGAACCCGCACGTGATCGCGGGCTCGCGCGACATCGTGCGCAAGTAGGGGTGACTGGGAGACGATCAGCGTCTCGCAGGCCGACGAGCTCGCAACGCGCTTGGACGCGTATATGTATGAAACAGGCACCTTCCCCACAGGCAAGGCACGCCGCTTCAACCCGGCCACCGGGCAGGTGGAGTGGAATGGCGAGATCGAAGCCACCCATGTCTGGCACTGCTCGCTCTCCCTGTCACCAGAAGAAGCTGCCCTCGGGGACGAGGGTTTGGGGACGTATCGCCCTCGGACTTCATGAGTGAGATGGGCTTTACCGGCACCGACGGAAAAGCACCCTGCCGGTGGGTTGCCATTCACCACGGGAGTGCAAAAAACGGCGGCGACCACATCCATATCGCAGCGAACATCGTGCGTGAGGATGGCACGAAGTGGAACCCGTGGTACGACCAACGCAAAGCCCAGCGCGCCTGCAACACGCTCGAGCACCGCTATGGACTCCTGGTGGTGGGTCACGCGAGCGCGGACGCGGCTCGAGGTGTGATAGCGCGGCCGCACAAAACGCCGCGAAGCGCGCGGGCGCATCGCGCACGGACCGCGCGGTCCTCGAGGAGCGCCTGCGCGCTGCTGCTACGGCAGCTGATAGTGAAGCTGATTTCGTGCGTCGAGCGCGCTGCCTCGGGTGCGTCTGCACCCCCGGTTCGCGCGCGGGCGCACCGACGTTGTGGTCGGATACAGTGCCGCGCTCCGCACCGAAGAAGGCTGCCAGCAGACCCGATGGTGGGGCGGCGGCAGGATTGCCCGCGACCTCACTCTCACACAGCTGCGCACGCGCTGGGAGGACACTCCGACGAGCGCGCTCGAGGCCGTGGAGGCATGGAAGGGCATTACCCGAAGCGGGCGCCCTACGATGGGCCACTGTGGGAGGACCGCATCCGCGCGCTCGAGAGTTTCCGCGCGCACCTCGAGCAGTTGTCTCCCACGGATCGCGTAGGGATCGCAAAACGCTTCCGCCGACATCGCGGGACTCCTGCACGCCCAGGCGATTACGGCTCGCACGTCGGGCGGACGGGACATGCTCGAGCGTGCGGCCGTCCAGGTGGGCAGGTGCGCGCAGCTCAAAACTCGGCCAACCAACACGCGCCTGGTTGACGTCGGCGCACGCATGGCCTCAGACCTGGCACTGTCGATCGCCGCCACGTCAAACCCGCACATGGCAGCCGTCGCCCTCGCACACGCGACTGTCGATCTCGTACAGGTGATCGCGGATCTTCATGAGGCTGCAGGCCAAGCAGCAACCGCCGCCGCAATCGAGCGCGACGCACAGGCGATGTTTGATCGAATGAACACGTACCCGCGCGTCGACGTCGACGCCCCTCGCATCTGCCTATGAGCGTCTCTGGGCGAGCCTCCGCGCCCACACAGCGCGAGGCTGTACCGCCTCTTCCCCGCCGTCGGCACCCAAGGAGGACAGCGCGATCGTCCGCGACGCCCAGGCCCCTCACCAACACGTCGGTTGACAATGACCTTCACCGTGTCCGCACCGTACTAGACGCAGCTGGCATGCCGCTCACCTCTTCTCGGCCCTCGAGGTGCACAGCCAGGTATTCCGCGCGACGTTCTGGGCGGACAGCCACGTCGTTCAAGCACGCAGCAATAAGCACGGATGAGGCCCAGCGCCTCGCAACAGAGGCCACCCAGCGGACACAGCACAAGGACAACGGCCCAACCAGGTAAGCCCCTCTGCTGTGCGTGTACGTGTTCACGATGAGTGGTGAGAGGTGCCCAACACGGGTGCCTCCGTACCACAAAAATTGGAGGGACTCGATGAACGCGATCGACGTCGGCCGCAATAAGCTTGCGCGCCTCGGCCCACAACAGAAGCGGGCGGCATCCAAATGTCGCTGATTCGACTCCAGTCCAGAACGAGTATTCTACGATCTTCTACGATTACTGGACGTTCAACAACCCAACCGTCATCAGAACTAGCAAAACTGGCCACCCCGTCGAAGTAACCGTGTGCACGTCTGCCACCAATGATGACGAGCAAACAATCTCCATCATGGGTGAAACCGCATGCCGAGAGTATCTCAGATATGCTGTTGCCCTGAAAAAGCGAGAGCGCAGATCTTATTCTGCCAGGACACTGCGCACGCGCACATCATGGCGCACATCTCGGAATTGGCAGAGGATAACCCACCGCCACATGGGTGCTCGAACATACTCCCGCTGTCGACGTCGACACCGAGAACTCACCCTCACTCTTTTTCGATCTTTACGGCGACCCTATGATCAACCTTCACACCTCTACTGTTGCTGGTGGTGGATGGGCAAAACTCCCCGAGCAACCGCTTGATAATCTCGACAACATCATCACAAGTCTCGAATTCTCCCGCCTCCCCACATGGTGGGAATGCCGCGTGAGTCTCGCCGAGTTTCTCACCACACCTCCGACGACCTGGACAAGGCTCACTACGATGCCCTGCAAGCACCGGGAGTTCCTACCCTCGCCGAAGCGATCAAAGCGGCTAATTATGCACACTCCGTCGTTGAGGCAGGCCGATCAGCAACTCGCACGGCTTGGCTTCGCTGCGCCTAAACCCGAAAACCACTCGTTACCCCCCAGAGTTGTTAGACGACGGAAAGGTACTGTTCTATGGCTATAAGTGCTTTGACTCGTTTGCACACATAGTGACAGATGTTCGCGGCCGCGTCGTTGAAGTCTACGCTGGTGAGCCTCCGCTGGTCATCGATGATAACTGGGAAGCAGAGCTTACTGGCGAGATCGCGTGCCAAGAGTTTCTCCGATACGCCGCCGAATGGGATAGCGACGCATCACGAAATGAGCGTCACCATGCGATTCATCGGGAATCTCCGAATTCATCCGCGAACAGGTAACCCGTGACGCATCCTTGGAAGCCTGGGCACGCTCAACAGATCCACACCTCAATGAATGTACAGTGAACACCATCTCGATCACGTTCCACGACAAAGAAGGACAAAACCTCCTCGACGTCATTCAATCCCCTACGTAGATGATTTTATCTCGCCAGGAGGTTGATACATGCGATCGAGTAGGGGTTGAACCGGAGAACTTTTGCAACCTTCATCACTAATTTTTCCAAACGTCTCCCCAGTATTCACAGTCGCGCGATAAGAGGCGATAAATGGGAAACCGCTTCCATTGTTTATGAGGCTGCTCGAGCAGCTCAGGACACTCGCTTCCCATGTAGCACAGCGTTCATCGATTCCCCTGAGATTCTCGGAAGGAGCACTCCACATATCGGAAAGCAGGCCGTGCCGATAACACCAATGCGGTGGGCCCCTCGCAAACAACTCACCGCCGAAGGACGATCACTGTGAATGATCCCTACCAGGACGTCCCCCGATCGACATCGAGCCGATGCTCCAGCGACCCCGAGGACGTGGCGCCCGCTGCGCCTCGAGGGACGAGCCCCCAGCTGTACTACTCGAGTGTTCATGCGTTCGTCGACGAGTTCCTGACCAGGATCTACGACCGGCCCCTCGGAACCGGTCTCACCTGAGTGCTCCGAGTGGTGGAAGCACGGAGGCGGTCTTCATCTCACCGCCCTGTGGCACTCTGGCGGAGGGCCTGCGAGCGTCGGGTGAGCTCACGGCGATGGCCACCTGGTCCGTGCAGTACCCTGTACCCAATCATGGATCGCCCTCATGGCTGAAAAACGGCTCGTCTCAAGGGGTGCCAGCCCGACGAGAGGCACCGCAAGGGCGAACATCAAAGACGAGTCCGCGCCTCACCCGGGGCGCGTGTTACACAACGACGACGCCGCCGCCCGGGCTCGCTCGACGAGCGCCGATAATAGACGAATATGGGGTGGGTAGCCAAACCGGCTACCCCACCCCACGCGTTCACTCTATCGGTGCAGTGTGTGCACGTCCTCGAGGGGCGCGGCTAGCACTCGGCCTACGCACACACTCACCGACGTCGCTAACATGTCCTGTGCGGGCGCAGACTGGGCCTGCGATGCGACGGTGAAGGCCCGAACCGCATCGGCGTCAATGCTTGCATCGAGCAGATGCTGTGCCCAGGCGTGACGCGCCTGCGGTGTATCCCACGCTATCGCGGTAGTCATGTTGGCGGTCAGCTCAGGCGCATCCAGCGCCTGGACAGACGCTGGGGTATCCGGCGCGGTAGCCAGCATTTGTGTCGCCGAATAGATGTCCCTACGGTCAGACAGGGCTTAGGCGCGGCCACAGCCACATCCTCTGCCAGTGAATCCGACAGCTGTGTGGTGGCTGTTTGTGGATCGGTGCGAATTTCCTCGAGGATTTCCTCGAGGGATTGCTCGAGCTTTTCCCTCGTCGACGAGGGCGCGGCAGCGGCCAGCTCTGCCACAGAGATGAGCGTCATGTCAACGAACTCATTCTTACGCTGGTCCGGAATGATCGTGGGTTGCGGGATTCCTCGCGAGCTCGCGCCTCAGCAGCCTCCCGGGCACGGGCCTCGGCTTCCAGGCGCCGATGTGCCTCCGCCGCTACTTCCCGCGCATCCTCATCGACGTGCGCGAAACGCCCGCTAAGCCGACTGCTCGAGCTCTTTCTGTGGCGCTGATCTTGGGTCATCCCACCAGCCGTCGCGGCGCGCCGCACGATAGATCGGCGCTGCAAGACGCCGCTGCTGTTCGGTTACTGCGCGCAGGGCGCGAGCGTGCTCGAGGGAGGCGCGCGCGGCCGTACGCCGCGCGGCCGCCTCACGCGCAGCTAGTGCTCTGAGCAATCATGATTGCTGCGCGCATCACTTGCGTGGCTTGTATGGATAGTTGTTGCTCGATCTGCTCGGCACTCATGGGTTTTTCCTATCGTTTCTTGGTTTCCAGTAGGGCACGGTGCGCACGTAGATGGCGGGCGCTCCTGATGCAAACACCCACGCGCGGTTGGGTGGCATGGCCACGAAGTTCCGACACTGGGGCACCGGACGCTGAGCTGCCCCTACAGACACGCTCCTCGAGGTCCCCTGCCGACTGAGGATCGTCTGTACCCGATCGACATACTCCGCTGCCAATCAGCGTCGACAGGGATTGTAGGAATTTGTCCTTCTGAGACGCCGCCGCCATACGCCCTAACGTTGGCAGCGCTCCAGAGTTTGTTCATGCCAGCGTCGCCCCACACGCTCACGCCCTGGCTCCAGGACTGCAACAGCGTGTCGACGACGATGCCCCGAGAGACCAAAATGGCTATAGAGATCAGGCAACCCCTCCACCGGCACACGTTTGCCGCCTCATCGAGGGCGACAAAGAGCGGGAGAGCGAGCCTGCCACCGGGCTGGGTTTTTGCGTGCTCGAGGGCACCCTCAATGACCGCGACAGTCAGTGCTGTCACGATCGGGGACGCGCTGCCACGGCCCTCCTGCGACAGGCAAAACAGCGTATCGGTCGATGCCGCAAAGTCGGTGGGGCGAAACCCATCATGTCACTCTCACTGTCCTTCACTGTCGGGGGCAGGACCCAGCGCAGCGCCTCATCGTTGAGTAGGAATGACATCGTTTGGGAGGCGCCACCGTACACACCACCTCAGGGTTTCCTGCAGCAGATTCATCATCCCGCGCAGCGACTGTGCGGTCATCATCTGCCCAGCGCGCTCCAAAATCCGCACCGGCTCATCATCGAGTGGCCGCGTCAGCCACTCATGCACCATCCGAATGTCTCGGCCACCGATGGCAGCCGCTAACAAAAGCGCAGCGACCAGGTCTTTCGACGCCCCATCGAAGTACGCATCCTTGGTGGCACCTGGATCGCGCTGAGCATCGATGAAAACCTCCGCCAACGAAATAGCAGCAACGGGAGTCTGAACACCCTGCCAGGATATTCCACCACCACGATTGGTCTTCCCCGCAATCCCTTGGGGATCAAATACCCAGGTTCGGCCAAATCTGCTTCGTTCCAGACGAGTCACATCAACGATGTCACGTTTGTTCGAGGTCGCGAGGACTGCGCCGGGCGCTACGAGAACTGCGGACCAGCCACGCCGTGGTCTTACCCGTCCTCGGGCCTGCAATCATCAGACACACGAACTCCCAGGACGAAAACAACCACGTTTCCTCGCACCATGCGCCCGATCGGCAAACCAGGAGAATCGGCCACGACACCCAGCCGGGATGCCTGCGATGCCACCGCACGTTCCCCAGAACGGCCACCTCGCGCCGTGCGGCAGCCTTGCGAGCGACTTGATCTCCACGCTTTTGCCGACGCGGGCCTCGGTGTCGCCACCGGGTTATAACAACCAGGCACGCGAAGCCGATCAGGAGAATGAGGAGAGCGAGAACGGCCATCGCGCGCGGCTGCTGACCGCGAATAATCCCCTGTCAGCCTTCGAAGACCTCGATGGTAGCTCGATCCCCGTCCACCACGTGTACAGGGCGCGTGCACCGTACAGACAGGTTCCACCGACCCCGAGCGTGATGAGAAGAAGCCAGACGCCTCGTCCGCTATCACTCATTGAATCCCACATGATGTCACCACCTCTTGTTCGTATTCGACAGCTCGTATTCCACCGGCGTGAAGTCAACCTGAATGGGTACGCCGGGGCGTCTGACGTTTTAAGAAGGAACTTCCCACGGCCGATGGGGCCGCACTACCCCCGTAATCGGGTCATACTCCCCGGGGGCGTTCCACGATGAAACGAGGGCTTCCTCACGGCGTGAGAACGCCATGACAGATCTGAGCTCGCGCACCTCTTTGGGGGAACACCACCGATGAACAACATTTTTGATCGCTCAATCAAACCCCTGTGCTTTTTGTCGATCGAGAGACCGACGGTAAGGCCTGAAAGTCCGCAACGGAGTGGGTGATCATGATCTGGCCGACACCAACCGTGCGGTTGAGGCGGGTGAGCGAATCGACGCGCTCAACCATGCCGGTGAAGACTCGAAGGATGCGCCATAGCTCATCCATGATGAGCTGATAGCGCTGCCGGGCAATCAGCCCCGTGTCGGCGAGAACCCTGAGTGACCTCAACGGTGGCAAAAACCGTATGACCAGCATGACAGCAGGACCGCTGCTTGCAGGTCCTCGTCGGCGTACATGAGCGAGGAGACATCGAAAACAACGGACGCATCCATGCGCATAGACACAGTTTTCTTTGCTGCGAACAGTGAGCCAAAAACGCCCCATTGGGCAGCGCCTGAGTGATGCCTCAAGTTCATTGGTCAACCGCTCATACTCTCCAGGTTTTCCTTTATCGAGGGCGGCCGCATGGAGCTGCTCAGGCCCTCTTGGACGACCCGAAGAACATCGGCGAGAGTCGGCGTGCCAGCCTGCGTCTCCTCGAGAACACGGATAGCGGCATCAACAATCGTCTCCCTCACGATCAGTGGGCGCCTGTCGACGAATGATCTGGATCAACGAACACACCAGCTGCTTCTTGCGCTCGTGAGCCGCTTCCGTCACTTCCTGGGCCTCGCGGACGTACCCGGCCGCCAGCAGCATCGCCGCCGCTTCGTCGGCATTACCACCATCAAGAGGGCTCAGCCCAGTCTTTCCATGTCCGATGGAAATGATCTGCCACCCAGTGCATCGATGACGTCAGCGTATTCGCCTTTGACGTCACCGACGACCATGGAATGGATACCGAATGCCTCGGCACCCAGCACCATCCTCCTAATCAGTGAAGACTTTCCCAAGCCATTCAGGCCTAGGACCATGCGCAGATGGGGCAGAAATAAGCCCTTTGAAAACCAGCTGATAGGGTCGGCGCACACTGCGCCGGTCCCGTCCGTCGCCCGTCCAAGGGAACGCCAACAGGTGGCGGGGTCCCACCCGCAACAAACGGATACAGGCCACACCCTGGACGCTCGTTCCGCGATGATCGTGAATGCGGGAAGCGGCGGACACCGCCACCGCCGGGGCGGTTGAGATCCGCGACCGTTATCCTCGCGCTCATATCGACCACACCTTTTTGCCACGAAGCGGGACGACGCCCAGGGAAGGGCGAGTGCAAACGCAGAATCCTGCGCTCCGTAGGCAGGCCGCATGCGCACTTCGATGCGGACGCAGCGACGTGATGGCCGCAGCCGTGTCGTCGAGCTCATCCCCCGTCACAGTCGCTGTCACCAGGACTGTGAAGTCCACGAGACCCGCACCGCTGGCTTCCTCCTGCGCGTTCTTCTTTGCGATTGCTACCTCGCGCGCGCGACGCGCAGTGACTTCTTCGACATGCCAGCCGCCGCCGCGGCTGTCGTCATGTCGCGCTCAACGATGTCACCCGTCATGGCGGCATCAATGGGACGCAGCAACAGGGTGACGCTTTGCGCTCAACATCCCGCGAGATCGACAACAGCTTCGATAAGACACCCGACTCGCACGACTCCCGTCGGTGCCTTTAGTCAGCACCCACGTGCGCGACAGGCCCGAATCTATGACGGAACGAGTCAAAGGAAACACGGGCACCGACGGGACCAGCGTCCTCCCAGTCCAGGTCAACCTCATCACCACCGGCCGTTGCTTCTTCGAAGAGCGGTTCGGACGCCGGGTCGCAGGCCACACGCACCAAGCAGAGTCACGCTCATATAGCTGTGAGGGAGGTGGGCAGGCTCCCGTCCCGGCCGCCTCAAGCGAGTGCGTCAAGTAGGGCAGTCGCGTCCCGATCTCACGGGCCACTCGATCGGTCGACCGCTTCTTCACACTCTGCGCGCTTCGTATCGAAAAGTCAGCGTCACTGTGCAGCGCAGCCGCGCCGCCCCGCGCGATACTGCGAGACAGCCTCGCGCACAACGCTCAGCGCGATCGCAGGAGTATTCACGTCAAGTCGAGCGTTCACCTGGCGCTCAAGGGAGCCACCCGTATCAGGCACCGTCTCCACGCAGACACCGGCCTGAACGATGCCGATTTCGCTTCCCAGGTCAGCAAGCCACGCGCCCCAGTGCGCGACCTGCTGGTCGATGCGTTCCTGATCGACCAGTGCAATACCCGACGGAGCGACCCCCATGATGACGCTCACGTGAGTATTGCCGTGGTGAACGAGGGCAAACGGGCGATCATACGAATCAACGTGCTCGCTGATACGCGATCCCGAAAGCAGTCCAGGAATACGAGCGCGACCACCCGGGACAACACCGATCGGCCCGGACCTGTACACGGTACGTCGAGCTCGACGACGCCGAGCAAACGACACACGCTCAACCATCTTGTCCCACACACTCACGCCATGGGCGTCTCTGATCTCCATCGCCCTCAAAAACGGACAGCCCTGAAAGTAACAGAACAGCTGCGTGCGTGAGGCCAAGCGATCCATAGACGAGGATTGACACGATGAGCAGTGCCAGTAGCGCCATCGTCTGAAGAAGCTCAGTTTGCCCAGGCCCGCCAACCTGGGGTGACGCCAGTTCCCATACGTACGGATCTGCGTCTCTGTTGCACCGATCGTGCCTCGTGCGTGCTCCTTCCGCACTGGTTTCGACCATATCGTTGATTCCGCGTTGTGCCTGCGAAGCGCCATCTGCGACGGCCTGCACGATGAGGGCCGCTCCGCCAGTAGCAGCCCCCGCAGCTGCACCGCCTGCAGCGGCACCACCTTCGGCCGCCCCGGCAGCCGCTCCACTGGCTGCACCGTTGCTTGCACCAGCGGCACCACTCGAGCCCACCGCTCCGGCATCGGGCGCAGCAGAGCACCCGACGGAGAACCCGCTCCACTGGCTGCACCGTCATGAGATGACGGTGCCGGTGATGCATCTGCCGATACATGCCCCCTATGCACCACGTCGACCGCACCCGAAGCGACCGTCGCTGCCCCTGTAGCCGCGCCGCCGACCCCACCCATTGAGGAAGCAATCATCGCTCCCGTGGGCATGAGCAGCCCCACGAGCGCAAACGGACAAATGGTCGCGAACACCATCGAGCATGACACCGACAAGAAAAGAAACAAACCCTCCAGGCCACCTCCGAGGTCAGGAAGAGGATTGTTGTCGCATAAATGACTGATACAGCCAACTTGTAGAGGACAAGTCCTGAGAAGAAGCCCAGTGATTTTCCTCTCGCCCATGCACGCCCCCATGACGTTAATCGTTGACGCGATAATCGGTGCCAACCCCATTATCACCATAAGCAAAATCGATCGAATCCAAATCATCGCCATCTGAATGACGTTCGCAATTGTCCCTGCCAGTGCAAGCAGGAGAACAGCAGTTGTACCCCCCGGAATTTGGCTACTGTCCCACAGGACCGGAATGATTCGTTTTCCAAAGGTTTCGGCGCTTTCTTCCGTGACTGAATCCAAGAGCCACACCGCCGTCTCGTCAAAGATGCTAATAAGAGTTGATGCCAACGTGAGCCCAGCTCCCGAAATGACGACGACTGTGACAAGAGATCAGTGCGACTTGGCGCAGTGAATCACCACGACCGTCAATGATGACTTTGATTCCAGCGACAATGAGGGACGCGATCATCACCACAGCCAGGGAGAAAGCGCAGGTAATCCTGCAGCTTATACGCTGGAGAAGAGGTGACGAAAAGTGAGGGAACAGGTGCCTTCACCCACCACGTTCCCAGATTGAGGATGATTTCTCCGAGGGACTTTGTCACCTCATTGACAAATTTTTCGAGCATCCCCATGCTAGTTCACGCTCCACGGGGTGATGCGAGTTTTTGCTTCATCCGTGAGTTCACCGATCCCCCAGGCCTCAGGGGTTTCGGGGGTAGACAACCTTCCAGTCTTTCACCCACGTCATGCGCAGTGGAATGGTCAGCGTCTTGGGATCGTCTCCGAGAGTAAAGGTATAGACAACAAGCACATTGTTCTCATCACGGATTTCGTAGTAGTAGCCCGTGATATGCGCTTCCTGCATGGAGTAGACACCGGCGTGAGAGCGACTCGAGTCAAAAACCTTACCCGCGAGGGCTCCGTCGGAATTGTCTGCAAGGTCCATCGCGATCGAGTCACGCCGTTCGGCATCCCATGTTGAATGCAGGAGAAAAGTTCGCACCAGCAGTAATCGCACCTTCAGCCGTATGTGAGTAGCAGTACGACAGATTTGTGCGATCCATAGCAGCGAATGGTCCCGCCTTAGTTGCAACCTCGACCGACCGACCTGCCTGGACAGTGCTCACGCGCGTCGCTCGAGGTGTTTGCCCCAACGGCAACATATTGACCTCGTCGACGTAACAAGGCTGCGAAATATAGTCCATTCCGAGCACTCCCTCCGTGGGGGTCGGGAGGGCATGAGCGACGGCGATGCACTCGGTGACGGCGTGATCACCGTTGGCCTGCCGGTCGGCTGGCCTGACTGATTCGACGGCTGCTTTATTGTAGAGCCGCGCATTGCCAGCCCCACTCCCAGTCCAATCCCCATGGCCACAATGACAATGACAATCAGACCGGAGGCAATCACCCATGGGGATGCGAATGGGCTCCGTTCCCTTTCCTCATCGCTATCGCTCATCACATCGCTCCTTTAGACAAACTGCCTGATAATAATCGGTGCCGACACGACGATGAGAACACCGGCAATGGTCCACCCGATTTTTTCGACGGCTTCGCCACCAGCTCCGGGCCCTTGCCGGTTGTGAAGGGCGATCATCCCACCCGCGATAATCAGGCCGAGGACTCCGCAGATAATGCCAATCCACATGGCATTACCCAAAAGATCACTGATCTGCCCCATCAGTCCCTGCAATGGTCTTCGGCTTGACGTCGGGAACAACCGACGTATCGGTCCCAAGTAGCGTGGTCAGTCGAGTCATAATGATCATCTGAGTGTCCTTTCAGTCCATGCCGCCACGGTGGCGGCAATCTTGGTGATACGGCGTGAATGATCGGCATTCACGTCGCTTTCCTTGGCGAAGCGCCACTGCGCCTGCCACGGAACGAATGCACAATGCGGGAATGCACCCGACGTGATCTGGAGTTGATCACGGAGCTCACGAGGGAGACGCCCGGGGGCATCAGCCCCAACAACGAGGCCAACGAGTTGCCCAGGGAGGGCACCTGACGCCCACTCGATAGCCACGTCCTGCGCTGCACGCAGCCCCGCCGCAGTTGAGCGGCAACAGACCACGATGCTCAAAAAGTCGCGTGGGGTTGACGTGCTGCGGCCACGCAACACCAGCATCACCGGCACCCAGCAGATGCGCCCAGGTCGAGGCTCCTGCGCCGCCGTGGGCACCCACAATCCACAGGAGAGGGGCACCATCGACGGCGGAGCGCCGGATGCGCCGACGAACAGCAAGCCCATCGACGCCCGGGGCCCACGGACGCGCAGCGGCCACAGCGGGCGGGGGTGGAATCGGCACAGACGAACCTTTAGGGGCCTGCCACGATTCTTGTGCAGGTGAGGTCAGACCTAGATCCGGATAAGACGGCATGTGCGCTCCTCTCTCTACGCCCTATCCGTCAGCACGTACACGCACACCGACGTGCACGCTGACAACCAGCCAAGATGGCATCATTAATGCAGATCGTTTGACACCTCCTGGAGCACCCCTCATGAACCACAACTCCCAGCCTGAACGTCTCGAATACTGGGCCGTGACCTTCGACGGCCGCCCTCCCGGCGCCGGTGGCCAGCTCAACACCGCAGGATGGCCCTCAACCGATCGCGCCTACGCGATCGCACAAGCTATCGACAAAGCGATGCGCCAAGGCATCGACATGTCCCACATGCGTGTCTTCCAGCGCCTCGAGATAACCGTCAAGAGTGAATGGGTCGAAGACGACGCCACCATCGACGACCAAGAACTCATTGACGACATCATCAAAGACATTCAGCAGATCGACGGCCATACATTTCCTGACCAACCATAAAAACCCTGAAACTCCAACGAAAGTGGAGCTACCTGACACTTTTGTCAGGCACCTCAATCACACCCGTGTGATCTACGCAATAAGCAACGTATTGCGCCACGCGGCTGCGACGACAGCGGCCTGTTCAGCCAGCGATTTCTGATCGGCATCGAGGGCATTCAATACCGTCCCACGCCGTGACCCAACCAGGAGCGTCATCCACGCGCGTGCAGCTGTAGGACTCACCCCGAGAGAGGCAAGCGTGGCGTCGCGCGCGGCCATCGTGTGAGCATTCGCGACCGAGACATGAGCAGCGATCTGCGCAATGCGCACACTGCCCGCCCACGCGAGCGTCGACGGCATGCCTGCCTCACGCAACACGTCAATGACGCGCACAAAAGGTCCCGTCAGCTCATCAATCCCCACATACAGCTCCCCAGCCCCACCAGCGAGGGAAGAACCCCCTTCGGGGACAACGCCCTCGATAGTCACTGCGTTGCGGTCCTCCAGGCTTGCCAATGACTCCTCTGCAACTGCGCACCCACGGCCCGCGACCACACTGCCCACGGTCGGCGGGCACGAATCATCGACGCAGCGGAGGCACGCGCCTCCAGCCACGCCAACGTCAAGACATCAGCCAAAGCGTTTGACACCACCTCTCCTTCGAAGCGTGCCTGGCGAACCGCCAGACGCCCAAACTGCTTCGGACCGTGCTCCAGTAATGTCACAGCTAACCGGCTTGCCCCCCGTCCAACCCAGCCCGCCTGGCACGCCTCAACAAGGACAGCGCGTAACCCTCGTTGTCATCCGGATCAACCGCACCTCCACTGAAGACGTCGACGACGACGCCCAGGCTCTGCATCCGCTCACGGGTCCGCTCCACAGCAACTGCAGGGGTCACGGATCAGCTGGAATCGTGACGGCGCGCGGTGCCCCGCCTCTCGACGTTCCTCACGCACGATCAGCGCACGATCCTCTAGCTCGGCTAGGGCCGCGCCACACCGTCCGGCGGCACCGATCCGTCGCCTCAGCCAACCAACTGATCTCCACGATCGCGGCCCCACGATCATCCGCCAAGGAGGCCAGCTCACGCAAACATGCGCGGGCTGAAGCCCCCAAACCTCGCTGAGCTCGGGCCCATGCAGGCCAAGACAAGACCACATCCACCATCTCAGGCCACCTCCCCGTCCACATGCTCAGCAATCACGCGACCCGCGATCTGCTCACCCGAAGCTGCGAACACCTCCAACAGCACTGACGGTGACGGCTTCCCTCCTTGAGGGTTCTCACGACGCCACGCATCCACAAGAGCCTGATGAACCGCAAGTTCAACCACTGCGCACCGAGCGGGCGACAACCCCGGAGCCTTCTCCTTCGCCAGGTCATGAATCCGCATGTGCAACAACGACGGAGCTGTCTGCGCCACGCGCTCATCCTCGGCGGCAGCTCGCTTGGCCTCAAGGCGTTCACGCTCACGCGAGGCAGCCGCAGCCTGAGCCCGAGGAGACTCCCCACAGCGACCAGACGACGAAGCCGCGAGCTTACAAGACCCGACATCCGAGCAACGCGATCAGGCAACGGCGAATCCAGCAACCGCTTGATCTCCCCTGGTGTCCACCCGGCATCCAGCCGTTCACGCAGCAAACCAACCACGAGACCAAGACCGCGCGCATCCAGTAGTCGCATCGACTCAGGTAGACACGCCGCCAAGATCGCTAAATCAGCTTCAGAGGAACTTTCAGTACCCTGATCGCTTTCTGACCCCTTAGGGCCCCTAGTGGGCTCCTGAGAGCACCTACCTCCTTCTGGGGGTGCTGACGTCGCCACTGGCGACGCAGCCTCCCCTCGACAGCCACTTGGTCGGCGTAGCCGTTGCCCAACCCAACCGAACCTTCAACCACAGGGGGTGGGGGTTAGGTTGGGGGTTTGAATATTGGTGGTTTGATATAAGGTAGCAACCGGCATCACGGTGCCGGTTGCTACCGGCATCACGGTGCCGGTGGGGTACCCAACCGGCATTTCGTGCCGGTTGCTTTGATTGCAACGAAAAGTCGGGTTATCCACAGGCTGCGACTCAGAACCTTCAACCCAACCGGCATTTCGTGCCGGTTGCTTTTGATTGCAACGAAAAGTCGCACCCGATATTGAGGCGATAGACATTCGTTTTTCCGGCCCTGCGGAGTCGCACGCCGCGACACCGACAAGAGCCCCGCTGCCTCCAATGACCGAATCTGGTTGCGCACAGCCCTGTCCTTCAGGCGCGCCTTACGACCGATCTCTGCCTGGGAAGGCCAGCACACGCCCTCATCGTTCGCTGCATCAGCGAGCGCAAAGTAAAACAAGCGTCTGGGACTGATCCAGCTCCATCAAGCCCCACGCCCACGTCATGGCCAAGATTGACACACCAAGTCACCTCCCCGCCCTACCTAAGCCTGGCAGCGGAACATCTGAGATCGACGACTCGCGATCAGGGTCGACAGTCGTGTACATCGCCGCGATGTCAGCGGGATCAAAAAAAGAATGCGACGCGAGGGTGTCACCACATGTCGCACGCGACCTGATTTCGCCCATCGTCGCAGGGTGTCCGGAGAAACGCCCACAAGCTTGGCAGCTTCGCCGGATGTGAGCAGAGTTGGCACTTTTTGCACATTCATAAAGAAATTGTGCAATGCGCAGCTTGTGCAGTCAAGTGCAACATGTGCAGCGTTTGCACACTTTTGCAGATATTGGCTACGCTAGCTTTATGACTCAGATGATGGTGACCCCAGGCATCATGAGCGCCGACGAAGCGCTCGGAATGACGTTGAATCAATACCTTTTTTCGGCAGGGCTATCCGCAAGCTCATTCGCTCCAAACCTCGGACTGTCTCACCCAGTGTGAGCCGGAAACTTCGTGGTCGAGTGGGCTGGTCGCTAGCAGAAATCCTAAGTGCCGCCAGCTTCTTTGACATCGAGCCCGCTGATCTCATGCCCACCCCCGACGGGAACGGCGGCTGGATCCCGGCGCCTTTCAAACCCGCCAGGCAGCGGCGAGACGCCAATGCGTTGGTGCCCCAAGTCGGGCTTGAACCGACGACCCACGGATTATGAGTCCGCTGCTCTGACCGACTGAGCTATTGGGGCGGTGCCATCCTATCGGAGGAACACCGGCCTCTTCCACCGACACCTCGTCTTGATCTCTCGATCACGCCGAAGCGACAGAGGACCTTGGCCGCATCTGCGCTATGGCAATTTCGTAGGGTCAGAGCCCACGAAATGAAGAAGATGATATAAACACCGCGCTACCGCTCAACACACTCGCCCAACATGCGCAACATCCCGCGCCTGTAGGGTCATTCACATCTCCCGGGGACGAGGCCGGGGCTGGGTCAACGCACGACCTGGCCCCGGCCTCGTTTTTCATGGGCCTACCCGCATTTTACAAACATCAGCTTTTTTTAAAAAGAATGGCTTTTTATCCCACTCAAATAACACTTGACAAGTTCGCAACTTGTACCAGATCGCACCACACGGCGATTTGACACCCTATTTTTCGCGCGCATTTCCCTCTAATATGCGAGGCGTTCTATCATTCACGCCACACAGGAGGAACCGCAATGCACGCGCTCGCAGCAATGGCCAGCGCAGCCGGTGCCGTCGACCTCGACACTTTTTCCCGCTTGGCTGAGGATCACCCACTTCATCAACTTCATCATGATGGGCTTCCTCATCCGTTCCGGCTGGGAGGTCCTCGCATCACACCCACGTCTGTACTGGAACAATCACTGCACACCCGGATCCGAGTGGCTCAAGTTCACGAAGGACAAGGTGTCGACCGTCCCCGGCGAGTTCACGGCGCGCGACGACCAGCGCAACCTGCACCCGCTGATCTCCCTGCCCGGACGCGCACAGATCGGCCTGGGTCGCGCGTGGCACGCGCTCGTCACAGCCATCTGGCTCATTAACGGCCTCGTGTACGTCACCCTCCTCTTCGGGACGGGCCAGTGGCGGCGCATCGTCCCCACCTCGTGGTCCATCTTCCCCGAGGCCTGGGAGAGCGCGAAGATCTACATGGGCCTGCAGATTCCCTCCATCGAGCACTTCCAGCCCTATGACGCCCTCCAGAAGCTCATGTACTTCACGGTCGTCTTCATCGTCGCCCCCCTCATGATCGCGACCGGCCCCATCATGTCCCCCACCTTCGCGGGACGCTTCCCCGGGTATGTCAAAATCTTCCGCAACCGCCAGACAGCTCGCTCCATTCACTTCCTGGGCATGGCCTTCTACTGCGTCTTCGTCGTCATTCACGTTGCGCTCGTCTTCATCGTCCACCCGACGTACAACATCGCCCACATGATGCTGGGCGAAAACTACAACGACATCACGGCGGCACAATTCGCTCAGGCCGTCACCATGCTGATCATCGGCATCGTCGTCGCCATCGCCCTGTGGATCGGCGCCTCCTACTGGTCGCTGTCGAATCCGCGCCGCACCCAGCGCTGGATCTGGGGTGCCACGCAGCCGATTCGAGCCCTCACGATCGACCGTCTGAAGTCGCGTCAGGTCGCAAAGAAGACCTTTACTGAGGACGATATTTCCCCGTTCCACTGGGTCAACACGCGCCCGCCGACACAGGAGCAGTCCGAGGAGTACATCGCCCTGCGCGAGGACGACTTCAAGGACTTCCGCCTCGAGATCGGCGGCCTGGTTGAGGAGGAGAAGTCTTTCTCCATCGACGAGCTGAAGGCCCTGGGCAAGGTCACGAACATTACGATGCACACCTGCATGCAGGGATGGACGGGCATCGCGAAGTGGGAGGGCATCCGCCCTCAAGGATCTCCTCGAGCAGGTCACGCCCACAGAGGGCGCGCACTACCTGATGGCCACCTCCTTCGGACACGTCGGTCACACCTACGACGGGCGCCCGACCGAGCCCTACTACGAGTGCATCGACCCGTCGATGATCGACGACGACGAGTGCATCCTCGCCTGGGGCATGAACGACGAGCCTCTGCCCGAGGTCTACGGCGGCCCTCTACGCCTGCGCGCCGATTCCCCAGCACGGCTACAAGATGGTTAAGTGGGTGCGCCGCCTGGAGTGGATCCACGACTACCACGACGTGGGCGACGGCCAGGGCGGCTCGCGAGAGGACTCTGGCCTGCAGCACTACGACGCTCGCGCCTGAGAATCTCTGCCTTCGAGCGGTACCACGCCTCCCTCCTCGTCTCCACGCATGCGCGTGCGGGTCCGCGGTGGGAGGCGTGGTCTCATGCGTACCTGCGGGCGATCGCCGCGGCCTCGGGCACGTAGGGAGCGCCCGAAGACGGCGCAGTGGATCATGATGATGTGCATCTGGTGCAGGGGCGACGCGCTCGCGCCAGCCGTCCTCCAGGGGCGAGGCCTCGTTGTAGGCGGCAAGGATCCGCTCGTAGTGCGGGCAGCCGAAGACCGCGAGGGCCGCGAGGTCCTCCTCGGCGTGGCCTCCCTGCGCGGCGGGGTCGATGAGGACGGCGCCCTCGGGGGTCCACATGACGTTGCCGCTCCACAGGTCGCCGTGGCTGCGGGCGGCACCGATGCTGTTGTGGCGGTTTTTCGCGTCTTCTACGAGGCGCGGCTGGCCGTGGTCAAGCACGCCGGACTCGAGGCGCTCACAGAGTTTTTCGATGAGCATTCGTTCGGCGGCCGTGAAGGTGCGGTCGTCGAGGTAGGGGGCGATGCGCTCGCGCGCGTAGAAGGCTCCCAGGATTCGCCTTGGGACGAGGCCGGGGCCGAGCTCGGGCGGTCGGGTAGCGAGAGGTGGGCCTCCCCCATCCAGCCGTCGCCCTCGAAGCCGGGCGGCGGCGCGCCCAGGTGGCTGGCTCCGGCGGCGTGCGTATGGGCGAGGGCGCGACCAAAGTCTTCGGCGGCTCGCGGGGTTGGCGCGACAGAGACCAGGCGGGGCTCCTCGAGCCACGTCGCGCCGTGATCGAGCACAGGCACGACAGGGGCGCCGGGGTCCGAGGCCTCGGCGAGCCACGCAAGGCCCGCAACCTCGTAGGGCGATCCGCCCGCGGCGGCTGTCCGCTTTCCTGATGGTGTCCATCGTGTGGCCTCCTGTTTGCGGAGGCTGCGGCGCCTCCCCGTTTTTGGCGCATCAGCGCGACGGCTCAACGATATCAAGGGTAGTGCGGGGCATCGGTAACTCCTCCAACACTCAACATCGTTGCGGGTCGGCCAGCCAACAGCGCAGGTTAGCGCTCGGAACGGCGGGTTCACGCGCGAACAACGCGCCCCATCAGCTGCCGATTTGCCCAAAACGCAGACCGTCTCACCTTCAAGAGCCCATTTTCAACGTATTTCACCGAAGTGGTCCGCGTTTTTGGGCACCAACCCTCGTGAGTCATGGCTTGCAGACCGTTGATCGGGGAAATTGCATCATTAGAGATCCGACACGCTGAGCGACACGCCGATAGCCGCCTTCTAATCGCTGCAAAACCCCCACGACCGACGACGCGGCAAGCGCTCGAGACCACACCTGAGCCCATGCGGATGGGTTGTCTGGATACGGATAGGTTATCGGCATGCGGATAGGTTAATAAGCTATCCGCATCCTCATAACTCTATCCATATCGCAATAACCTATCCGCGTACACGGCCGATTTCGTCGGACTGCAGGGACAGTGAGGCAAGGGATGGCCTGGCTTCAGTGTCGATCGAGGCTTCGGGACCTGATTACGGTGCCGGTGGGCGCGAAAAACTCGCCCAACGCGAGGCCATGCGCGCCATTTCCGCGAAAAAGACTCGCCCAGCACGCCATAAAAACGCTCATTTTGGGCCATTTTGCCCGCGCTGGGCGAATATTTTCGCGCTATCGCCAACGACAGTCGGCGCTGGGCGAACTTTGTCGCGCCCATGCTGCTTACCGCGCCGCGAGATGAAACCGTCAGCACCAATGCGGGAACCTCAGGACGCCTCCATGAAACCCATGACGCCTTTGCTCGATGAAATAGCAGCAAAACCAGGTGTTTCTGGCCTGCAATGGTGTCGTCGGTTTCACCGGAGACGGAGCACACGCCAGCAAAGGCGATGACGGTTTCACGTGAGTCGCCGGCCGCACCGGTGAGCGACAGCAGTCTGCTGTGGAGGGTGCCGGAGGGCACGGCCTCGGTGCCCGTGGGCGGCGGCGGGGCCAGGCTGCTGTGCCCGTGGGCGACGAGGCCTGGCCGGGCTTCGAGACGACGCACCGAGCCACACATCAGCGACCAGGCGCCGCCGGTGTGGAGGGTGCCGGAGGGACCGGAGGGCACGGGCGGGCTTCGACATCGACCACTCCGAGCCGCAGGCTCGCGTGTAGTGATCTCGCGGGCGGCCGGGCCCGACGGTGCCCGGAACACCAGCGGAGCCGCAAGCAACAAGCTCGATCGCGAATTCCGGCTGCACCGACGGCGTGGAGGGCGGCGAGGCCCGCCGCGGTGCCGGTGGGTGGTGGCGGGGCCTGGCCGGGCTTCGAGCCGACGCGCCGAGTAACACATCAGCGACCAGGCGCCGCCGGTGTGGAGGGCGCCGGAGGGTCCGGAGGGCACCGCCGTACCGGTGGGCGGCGGCAGGGGCCTGGCTGCGGTGCCCGTGGTCGGTGGCAGGGCCTGGCTGCGGTGCCCGTGGGCGGCGGCGGGGCCTGGCTGCGGTGCCCGTGGGCGGCGGCGGGGCCTGGCCGGGCTTCGAGCCGACGCGCCGAGCGAAGCTCGCAGCGCGGACGGCGAGCGGGCGGGCCGCCGCCCACCGGCACACACAGCGGCAGGGCCCCACAAAGCATCACAACGGAGCGCCCGGAACACCAGCGGCGCCACGAGCAACACAACAACCAGGCACCGCACCAACGCGCCCGAACATACAA